>Ga0123334_1001716_pt1 | contig 26757 bp, 22 predicted proteins | sample BiotimSIPDNA_FD_89706 | JGI IMG/M metagenome (GOLD analysis project Ga0123334, IMG submission 89706) | Anaerobic biogas reactor microbial communites from Washington, USA - Biogas_R1 time_0 SIP DNA | ecosystem: Engineered > Bioreactor > Anaerobic > Unclassified | place: Washington, USA... | reverse complement strand
GATCAATGACGTGGAGCTTTTTCCCGACGGGCACCAAGTCCGTCAGCAGGAGTGAACGACGGAATCGTTTCCTTTTTTTGGGCTTGTAGCCCAACCTTTTTCCGGCGCCGCTCAAAAAGGCCAGCACCGCCGCCCGGTCGTTATGGGTCAGTTCAAGCACCACATCGAAATGAGCGGCACGAATCTCACGGATCAGCTGGAACTGTTTCCGCAGATCCGCCAGGGGCCTAAAATCCCTGATCACGGTAAAAATCCTGTCGATGGCGGGATTTTCCGTCAGCATGTCTTCCGTCCCCTTATTGACGACCGCTGCGATGAAGGCATCGGGAAACCGGGATCTCAGGGCGTCAAAGACCGGGGTGGTGAGCAGGACGTCTCCCAGATAGCGCAATTTGATGACGAGAATGCGGGGAGAACCGTCGGTCATGGCGTGATCCTCCTCCGGTCCGCTCCTTTTTCGTTCCGCACGGCCTCGTATAAATCCAGGACCTGGTCAAGATGATGTTTCCAGGTAAGCTGCTCCAGAATTGACCGGTTGGCATCGGCAATCCGGTTTCCGGAGATCTCCAGCCCCGCGCGGATCTTTGCCGCGATTTCCGCCGGGTCGAGAGGATCTTCGATGACATGGCCGTTTTCCCCTTCGATAATCATCTCCGAGGCCCCGTTGATCCGGGAGGTGACGACGGGCAGGCCTGCCGCCATGGCTTCGATGCACACGTTGCTGAACGGTTCATAGATTGTGGGGAAGATGAAGAGATCGGCCCCCTGGTAGTACGGAGCCACGTCGGAAATGGGCCCCGTGAAGGAAACGGAGTTTTCGACCCCCAGGCTTTCTGCCAGGCGCCTGTAGGGGGCAAGACGGTCCTTTCCTACGGCTATGAGGTGTGCCGGGGAGCGAAGAAGGGCCAGGGCCCTCAGGGCCGCCGCCAATCCCTTTCGCTGAAAACCGGAGCCGACAAAGAGGAGAAGGGCGCTTTCCGGTTTCAGGCCTAATTGCGAAAGAAGCTTTTCCCTGCTTTCCAGCTTTCTGCCGCAGGAAAAGCGATTTCTCTCGACGGGGCTGTAAATGACGGAAATCTTGTTGTCCGGGACGCCGTAGTGAGTCATGATCTCCTTTTTTCCCCTCCGGGAATTGGCCACGACGGCCCTGCAGCCCTCTTCGCTGAAGATCTGCTTTTCAATCCAGAGGAGGGTCCGGTGCAGCGGGTTGATCCGGTGCAGAAGGCCCTTGCCGGGCGGATCGATTTTCCGGCGCTGGATGAGCCATTCCCTGTGGCAGCCGTCACCGGCCCGGTAAATGTCCTGATACAGGGTCCGCTCGAAGCTGTGGATGATGTCGTAACGGCCCCCTTGAAGCATCTTTCGAACGCTGAAGGCGAAGCTGAGGATCTGCAGGAAGGAGGGGCCTTTGACAACCGGCACTCGGCGCAGAACCGGCCGGAAGGCGAGTGCTTCCGAAGGCCCTTCCTCGCTCCGGGTTTTCCATGTGCTGGCGAAAATTTCGATCTCATGTCCCCGCAGGGCAAGGTTTTCAGCCAGCGAGGCGACATAGCGTTCCGCCCCGCCGAAATCGGTGTATTTTTCTCGAATCAGGGCGATCTTCATTGCCAGAGGCGCTTTCCCTGCCTTTTCCTCAATTCTTCCTCAAGAAGAAAGGCGTATTTCAAGAAGGTGTAGATGCCCTCGAAGGCGGCAATGAGGAAACTGCGATATCCGTCCCGGATGCCCCCCCGGATCAAGACCTTGGCGAAGGCCCAGCAGGGGTTGAAGAACAGGTTGACAAACCGGAACCGCTTCCCGTCCTTCTGCATGAGTTTCGCCGATTGTTCCGCATAGCGGACAAGCCGAAGCAGCTGATCCTCCAGGCTCTTGTAGGAGTAGTGATGGAGATCGCCCTGGAGCCTGCCGATGTTGCCTTCGCAGACGACTTTTTCGTGGATCTCCCCCTGAAATTCCCCCTTACCCTTCCGGTAGAGGCGGAGGCGCCATTCGGGGTGCCAGACATGGTTCAGGAAATTCCCCAGGTAATAGGTCTTCCTGTTGAGCTCCCATCCGTCGAAGCGCTTTTCCCGCAGGGCCTCCAGGATGGACCGGCTCAGCGTTGCGGAGACTTCCTCGTCGGCATCGAGCATCAGAACGTAGTCCATTTCAGCGAGAGCGGCCGCGAAATTTTTCTGCCGGGCGAAGCCCAGCCAATCCTGATGGGTTACCTTCGCCCCGAGGCTGGAGGCGATTTCGACCGTCCGATCGCTGGAGCCGGAGTCCACTACGATGACCTCATCGGCAATGTCCCGAACGCTCTCGATGCAGCGGGCGATGTTGTTTTCTTCGTTTTTTGTGATAATGGCGACCGACAGCATGCTTTGCCCGGTTGGATACTTTCCTGAAATATAATAAAATGATTGCGCTGACCTTAGGACAAATACCTTCTGCAAGTCAAGAAAATGTCTTGGAGCCTGTTTTCTGAACGGGGCTTGTGAAGCCAGTGGTCGGCCGGGGATGAGGCCCTGGTGAATTTATGTTGACATTTTTTATAACTGTCCTAGATAGCAACCGTTTCAGCGTGTTATGAATAAATTTCCGAAACAATTCAAGGTTTTCTCGTCACCTCAACGCACCTTTTCCGTAAGGAAGCTGTTCAACACGGAATCCGTTATCCAGGGTTCCGGCGATAGGTGTGTGATCGGCAGATGCGGCCTTCCCGGAGACGGCAGGCCGGAAGCCTGGGCTGATCCGACCTGCCTTCAGGAAGCACAAGGAATTCCCCCTTGACCAACCCCGCCGCCTTTCCTGCAATGCGCGGTGAAGAGGGGCGTGTTGAATCAGCCCGTCTTTGGCGGCGGGGATGAACTTTCAGGGATGCTGAAAAAGAACTGAATGGGTATCTATTTCGAAATCATCGGCCTTCCGGGATCGGGGAAGTCCATGTTTTTCAAAGCGGCCGTGGAGCACCTGGAAAGGATTGGCGTGAGGGTGTTCCACCGGCAGAACGGACGGCCGGAGCGGCGGCTCCTCTCGCTGTACCTGAGCAGGCATGAACCGCTGCTATGGGGCGGGAGCCTGCGCAGTTTGTGGAGTCCTCTGCGGGATCGTCTCGGTGTCGCGTTTTTGGGATCGAAGGGGCTTGAAGCCGTTCTTTTGAGATCCTTCCTGGATTCGCACATGGAACTGATGGCGTTGATCCTGAAGGTTCTCATCAGGCGCGGCTTTCCTTCCTGGGAGCGGGAGCTCGTTCTGGGGCGTTACCTTGACAGCTTCGCCTTTTTTCAAATCGTCCAGGAGGTGATGGCTGGCAGCGAAGCCATCCTGACGGACCCCGGATTGATCCAGCGGGGAATCGCCCTTTTGGGCTACCGCAGCACTGAAACGCGGGAGAATGATTTTCTGGATTATCTCGGGCTCACCCCCCTTCCGGAGGTCCTGATCTCTGTGCGGGTTCTGCCCGAAGTCTGCCTGGCGAGGATGCAGCAGCGCAGCTTCCCGCGCCGATTGCGTGGCTTGAGCGATCAGGACGTGATGGCGTCTCTCGAAATCTGCCAGACCTATCAGGATGTGGCGGAAGGAGAGATGAAGAAGCGCGGGGTCACGCTCATCAGGGTGGAGAACAAAGGGCCTCTGCAGACGTCCATCGAACAGCTTCAAGCCGGGTTGGACGGGCTGCACTTCAGGGCCTGACAGGCAATGGGCCTTGGCTGTAACGGAAACACGTTTTCCGTGACCCCGAGGCATCCTTGGGAAGGCCGATCAGCAGCGGCAAAGAAAAGAGACCCGGACAATCATCAGGCGGTACAGCCCGGGGATGTCAATCCTGGATGAATCCATGAAAACACTGAAGAAAAAAATCAAGCGCATCAAGAAAAAAATCAACCGGCAGTTCTGGGAATCCAAACCCATCGCCCTGCTCACGCAGGTCAGGCGTTCACGTGAGCTGGCTTTGCGCAGATCCCGTGAGTCCATGCCTTTTGCCCTTCCTCTGGAAGAATATCCCGATCTTCGTTTCTATCCGTTCAAAAAGGCTACCGCGGAATTTTTCTTCGGAAATATCGGTCGGACGGACATCAAGGTGGGCGATACCCCGCATTACCGCCTCGCCTGTGCCCTGGCCGCCGGGAACGCCGGGGAAATCAAGGCGGCAGCGGCCCTTTATGAAGCCTATCTGGCCGCTGCTTCGCAGTCGAGCGACAGCGCCCCGCCCGAGCTGAGTCTGGCGGAATTCAGAAAGGAACTGAACGGGATTCGGCAGCACCCGCAGAAGGTTGCGCCGGTCGTGGTGACGCAGATCCTCCCCGAGGGAGAGTATTTCGTCGTCGATGGAAATCATCGCATTGCCATGGCGCTGGCTCTCGGGCTGGAAATCCCCATCGAGCGGTGGCCCTTCGAACTGGCCTTCATGAAATTTTCGCCTTTTACGGAATTCTATGGCACCAGGCACAACAACCGCCCCTATCAGAGCATCTATTTCCGCCGGCGGATTGCTGTCCCCGGACGCCGGCAGGATACGGCGGAGCGCCTCGCCATGATACCGCCGCAGGTGCTGGAGGGGGCACGGATACTGGATGTCGCCAGCAATTTCGGGATGAGCAGCATTCTGGCCCGCTCATTCGGCGCTTTGTCCGTGCTGGGGCTTGAGATTTCAAGCAGCATGGTCGATCTTGCCAGCCGCTTTTCCATGTTTGAAGGGACTTATCCCGAGGTTCAATTCCGGCAATTCAACATCGACAAGGATCTCCTCGGAGACGACGAACGCTTCGACATCGGATTCATGTTTTCCATTTTTGCCCATCTCTCTGATCCGGCACGACTGACCCGGATCGCTGAACGCAACATCGGCAGATACGTTGTCTTTGAGGCGCATCCCGGAGGGACGTACGACACGTACAGGAGTTTTTTTGACAGCGGCCTTTTTGCGTCCGTGGAGGAGCTGGGGCGTCTCTCCCGCTCCGTCTTCAAGCCGGAAGAGAGAACACGTATCCTGTGGCTGTGCACGAAGGCGAACTCCCACTGATCGTCAGCGACAGAAAACTTTTTTCCGAATAGCATCGATAGAGCGGGATCGTGCAGCTCCTTGCCTTTCGTGTGTTCTGCCCCAGGCCCGCAAAAAAATCCCCCCATCATTCCAAGCGGATAGTTCGTATCCATCTGGATACCGAAGATGAGTATTTTCTATTCAGAATCATTCCTCCAACCAAAGCGATTTCAGGTGCCCGGCGTGAGCTTTGTTCCGTAAACCACCGTCTTTCTTCGTTAAGTTTGCTGCACCGCGGGCTGGCACGGGAAATGCCCTGAAGCAGGCAAAAGACCATCCCCTCCGGGACATCTGGACCGGACCAGGTGAAGCAGCTTTCGTCCAGGAAGGGATGACGTCGGAGATCTCAGCGTCAACGCTATAAAAAATGGAAAGAAAGGAGTCGAACGGATGAAAAAAATTGTTGTTGGATCCATCCTCTGGATGCTGGCCGCGGTCCTTCCCATACCGGCGATGGCCGGCGTGGATATCCATGTCAGTATCCCCCTTCCCCCGCCTGTCGTCTTTTCCGCACCGCCGGCGGCGGTGGTGATTCCCGGAACTTATGTCTATGCTCTGCCTGACGTACCCGTGGACATCTTCTTCTATGGAGGCTGGTGGTGGCGCCCGTGGGAAGGACGCTGGTATCGTTCAAGGCAGTATGATTCCGGCTGGTCTGCCTACCACGGTGTTCCCGCCTTTCATTCACGCATCCCCCCGGGTTGGAGGAACGACTACAGGGCGCGCCATTGGAAGGGCCACCCGTGGGATTACCGGAACATCCCTCCGGGACAGCTTCCGCACAACTGGAAGACCTGGAAAAGGAACAAGCATTGGGAAAAGGAAAACAACTGGGGGGTCAGGGGCATGAAATTCCAGCCCTCTTCCCGGAAGGACCACCGGAAACACGTTTCCCAGCGGCGCCCAGGAAGCGGGGGCCACTCGCCTCATGCACAATTCCATCGGGGCCAGCCCCACCGGCAGGTGAGCCCCGGCCCTCATCAACAGCCTGGACAGAAGGACAGGCAGAAGGATCCTCACGACAGGGGAGGGGATAAAAGGCAGGCTCGAAGATAAATGATGGCCGCCACCCGGGAACATTTCCGGAATGCATCGGCATCGGGGCGCCGGTGCATTCCTTATCATGGACTGCAGTGCCTTTGCAGCCGCTTTTTCTTTGACAGCCAACTTCCCGTTGCTTTATAGTATCAGCATTCCGAGACCTCCAGGCAGTACCCGGTTTGTCCTGCGGTTGAACCGATAGATTTAATGACGAATCATGAAGGGAGCTTCCATGATACAGAAGACTCTGAGCTCGATTGAAGAGCGATTGAAAAAGGTGACGTCGGTGACCGACGAGAACCGATCCGAATTGCTGGATCTCGTCTCGACTCTGAAGACTGAAATCGAGGAGCTTTCCAAGACGCACACGGAGCACGCGGAAAGCATCACGGGATTTGCCGCCGTATCGACCCGCGAGGCCACCCGGCAGGAGAAGAATCCGGAGCTTCTTCAACTGTCGCTCGACGGCCTGGCCACATCCGTTGAGGGATTCGAAACTTCACATCCGACGCTGGTCGGTGTGGTCAATCGAATCTGTTCCATGCTTGCCAATCTGGGGATATAACGGCTTGCTGCCCTGTTCCCTGCCGGCCATAAGGGGGGCTCCTGGAAAAAGGATCGATTTTCTGAAAGGAACGCTGGGACAGGCTGCGGCCCCTTCCTTTCAAGGCTTCCCTCCAGAGGATAGCGGATAGCCGACGTCAGATTCTTCGGCATCCGGGACCGATCAGGGTGCTGCGGCCCCCTGTCCCGGGAATGACCTGGATCTGCGTGCCGATGCGCTCCTTCAACGCCGGGACATGGGAGATGAGGCCGATCAGCTTGCCGTCCTGCCGCAGCCCGGCCAGGGTTTCCAGGGCCGTTTCCAGGGCGTCTTCGTCAAGGGTACCGAAGCCCTCGTCGAGGAAGAGCGAATCGACCCGTACATTCCGGCTGGCCATCGAAGAGAGGCCAAGGGCCAGGGCCAGGCTCACGAGAAAGCTTTCACCGCCGGAGAGATTCTTCGTGGAGCGGATCTCCCCGGCCTGATAATTGTCGATGACATTCAACTCCAGGGGCTGAAACGCATCCCGGATCAGCAGATAGCGGTCCGTCATCTTCCGGAGCTGCCGGTTGGCGTGTTTGGTCATGATCTCGAAGGTCAGGCCCTGGGCAAAATTGCGGAACTTTTTCCCGTCCGCTGAACCGATGAGCTCACGGAGATCATTCCAGCGGGCGCATTCCCGCTTCTGGGCTTGAAGCTTCCCGAGGCGCTCCTGCTGTCTTTCCATCATTTTCTGGTCTTCACTCATCATCTTCAGGATCCCGCCGGTCTCAAGGCCGACCTGCTTCAGGTCCGCCTCACAGGCATTGAGGCTTTCCTGAAGGGTTTCGAGCGGCTGATCGGTGAGGTTCTTCCGGCGCTCGGAGGCGAGGGCCTCCAACCTGTCCCTTCGCCGGGCCTCCAGTTCGGCCCCTTCGAGAACCAGGGCGTTTTCCCTGCGGGCCAGCAGCTCCCGTTCGTCTTCCGGCAGCCTCGCGGCAAGGTATTGCGCCTCCGTTTCGAAGCCCGCCGCTGAAATCCGCTCCGCGAAACCCTGTTCCGCCTTGGCCAGTTCCCTGCTTCTCAGCTCGGTGCCGGTGGTCAGCCGGGAAATCGTATCCTGCAGAGCGCCGATCTCCTTTTCGATTCCGCCCTGCCTTTCCCGAGCCTGCTCCAGCGCTCTGCCGGCGGATTCCAAGGCAGCGGCGAGTTCCTTCTCCGCCCTGTCCGGGTCCTGCTCGCCAAAGATTTCCCGGCGGCCGGCAACCAGCTCGTCGTGCTCACTGCTCTGCTCCCGCCGCTTTTTGCTCCTTGCCGCCAGGTCCTGTTCGAGGCTGGTCAACAGGGCCCGGTTCGTGTCGATCCCGGCCAGCAGTTCAGCGATCTCCCTTTCCAGGGCTTCCTTCCGTTCCTGCCTCGCCTGCCAGGCATCCCGACGCTCCCTCAGAGATTTCAGAATGATGTCCAGATCGGCGGAGCGAATCTCCTGCATGCCGAAGGGTTCGACGTCCTCGATCGCAGCGGTGCGAGCCCTGCAGGCTTCCTCCGCGAGAGCGGCGCATTCTCTGGCGAGCCGCTCATATTCCAGATCGGCTGTCTCCCGCCGATGGCGGCAGTCCTGGAGGGCCTTCCCGGACGTTTCCAGGGCCAGCCTCTTCTCCTCCAGGCTGGTTTGTGCCGCTTTCTCCCTTCCGATCTTTTCCTCGGCGGCGGTAACGATGCGGGAAATTTCGGCAATCTTCCGCCGGCTCTGCTCCATTTCTTCGGAAACTCTTCCGGACCGCCCTTCCGGGACAGACTCGATGTCCAGAGCCCGCAGGATCTGCAGGCACTGTTCTTCATCCCCTTCGCGGAGGGCCGTCCTTTCCTCCAGTTCCCGTCCGGCATGGAACATTTCCGCTTCTGTCCCCGCCCGGCCGGCTTCCAGCTTTCTGAGTTTTTCCAGCACCCCTTTGAGTTCCTTCCTCTTGCTCTTCAGCTTGGCTTCCGTTTCGTTCAGCTGCGGAACATTGCCCCGTGCGTAGGGGTGTTCCGTGGCGCCGCACAGGGGGCAGGGGTTGCCGTCCTCCAGTCTTTTCCTGTCTTCCTCCAGGTCACGGATGCGCGCCAGAAGCGCTGCCCGGATCTCCAGATTTTCAATTTCCGCCTCCAGGAACCTCTTTTCTCCCACAGCCGGTTCGATCTCTCCTTCCAGGACGGTCAGGGCGTCTTTTGCGGCTTCAAGGGCCTTGGACAGGGCTTTCAGCGCCGAGTCCGCCTTTCTGATCCCGTCGATTCTTTCCAGGGACGAGGCCAGCAGACGTTCCCGGTTCATGAGGGCGTCCCTGTCTTCCCGCCACTGGGCCATCTCCCGTCCCTTGAGAAGATCGAAAATCTCCCGTGACAGCAGGGAGGCTTCCTTCTGCCCTTTCTCATAATCCTGTTGCCGTCTGCCGCATTCGCCCTCGCATGCTTCGTATTCCGCCAGGAGCGTCGCTCTCTTGCCGGATGCCGCAATGGCCGCTTCCCGAAGAAGGGAATGCCTGGACTCGATATTCCGGAGGTACTCGAACGAGCGGGCGATGGCGGAAAGGTCCGTCAGCAAAGCGGCGTCGGAAAGGGTTTTTTCTTGAGCGTTCTGGATGCTCTCCAGGTCTGCCTGGCGGCTTTTCCTGTCCCGCTCCGCCGATTCGACGGCAGACACGAACTTTCTCTTATGCTGTTCCGTGGCCTCCAGCGCCTTGCCCTGCTCATCGAGCTGCCTTTTCTGCTCGCGAATCCGCGCGTCCAGCTCCCGAGCCTTTTTAATGACCTCCGCTTCCGCCATCTGCCCGGCCTTTGCCTTGACCAACGCGGCTTCAGCGGCCCGGCTGGCGTCCAGCGCAGCACCGCGGATTCGCTCCTTCTGAGGCATCCTGGCCATCGCTTCGGCCAGATCTTCAAGCTCCATCGCCTGCTGACTGCGCAGGGCAAGGACTCCGCGATAGTCACCCTCCAGGATCAGGGCCTTCCGGGCGTGCTCCAGCTTCCTTGCCTCCGGTTCGAATTGCGCACGGCGCTGAACAAAAAGTCCCTGCTTCTGATCCAGTTCGGCCAGTTCCTCCTCGAGGCCCCTGATTCCTTCAAGCCAGAGCAGGGCCCTGCGCATGTGATCGGCCTTTCCGGCAAGCTCCTTCTCCCGCTCCTGCTTCTCCTGCAATGAGTTCTGCAGATCCCTCTTTTCCTCGCCGCTCAACAACCGGATTCCCTGGAGTTCAGACTGAAGCAGTTCCAGGGTGCCCCGCTCCTTCGAGTGGCGTTCGTACACTTTTTCAGAGATCCGGCTGTAGATTTCCGTGCCTGTGATCTGTTCCAGAATGGGTGCCCGCCTGTCGGCAGAGGCCTGGAGAAAGGCCGTGAATCCGCCCTGGGCGAGAAGCATGGACCGGGTGAAGCGCTCGTAATCCATTCCCGTGACCTTCTCGATCATCCCGCCCACGGAGGTCATCTTCGATTCCAGGACTTTTCCGGAATCCGCATCGCTGATTTCATGGCGCGCAAGCTGCAACTCTCCGTCGGGCCTTCGTCGGGCGCGGTGCTGGCTCCAGGAACAGCGGTAGCGCCCCTTCTGCGTTTCGAACTGGACCTCGGCCGAACACTCTCCTGCCTGGCGCGACATGATTTCGTTGGTGCTCCTGGTAACCCTGTCCAGGCGGGGGGTCCGGCCATAGAGGCCGAGGCAGATGGCATCCAGAAGCGTGGTCTTCCCCGCTCCGGTGGGACCGGTAATGGCGAAAAGCCCGTCGGAGAGGTAATCCGGGTGGGTAAAATCAATCTCCCACTCGCCGGAGAGAGAATTCAGATTCCTGAACCTTACGCTGAGTATTCTCATCCTCGATCCTTCTATTCTGCCTGCGGGTCTGCCTCCTGCAGGGAGACCAGAATCTCCCTGTAGGCCTCCATCAAAACCACGCACTGTTCCCGGGGGATTTCGTGGGCGTCGAGGCAACGCCTGAACACATCCGTTACGTCAAGGTCATCCAGGCTTTCCTCCCGGTTCTCTGCGCCCAGCGCCTTCTCCATCACCCTGGTGTTTTTGACCCTGAGGATTTCCATGGCCGTTCCCGCAACGGCTTCATCCAACTTCGTCCGCAGAGATGAAGCAATCTCGGATCCTTCGTAGACGACCTCCAGCCAGGCCCGGCTGTCCAGCGCTTTCAATTCGCCGATTTTCCGGGCCAGGGTGCCCCAGTCCCCTCGCAGGGTCTTCAGTTCCTGAAACCGGGGTACAGGAAGCATAGAAACCGCAGGCGCAGCGCCGGAAAAATCCACCAGGGTGACGCTCTTCACCTGATCCGATTCCCCGAACCCGATGGGTAGGGGCGAACCGGAATAGCGGACCCGATCGGAGCCGCTCACCCTCTGGGGGATATGAAGATGGCCCAGGGCCAGATAATCGAGGCTGTCGGGAAAAACATCTCTGCCAACCTGGGCAAGGGAGCCGATATAAAGCTCGCGAACACCGTCGCCGTCAACCGTCTGACCGCCCGCCGCAAAGAGATGGCCCATCGCCACGATGGGAACCGGCTTTCCCAGTTCGGCCCGCCTGCGCTCCGCCGCCTCGCAGACCAGGCGGTAATGACTCCGAATCCCTTCGACGATTTTCCGCTCCTTGTCCCCGGTGCTCTCTCCCGCTTCGGAGGTGCGGAGATCGTGGTCCCGGAGATAGGGAACGGCGCAGACAATCATGGCCGGGCCGCGGTTTCGTCCGGGCAGAACGATCAGCTCCTGCTCCGGCTTACCAGGGGCATATCCGACCACATGAATGTTGAGAAATTTCAGGAGCTCCTTCGGGGCGTTCAGAAAGGAGGGTGAGTCGTGATTCCCGGCTGTGATCACCACGGAACGGCCGGTGGAGGCCGCACGGCAGAGAAACCGGTAATACAGCTCCTGCGCACGGTTGCTTGGCGTGCTGTTGTCGAACACATCCCCGCAGACAAGGAGAGCGTCGATCTCTTCGGCCTCGATCACGTCGGCCAGCCAGTTCAGAAAGGCCTCGTGCTCATCATATCTCCTGCGGCCATAGAGCGTGCGCCCGATGTGCCAGTCGGAGGTGTGTAGGATCTTCATCGTTAAAAAATCCGGATCAGGAATTTTCATGGGGATCGGCGGTCTGCGATCCCTCTCCCTTCGGCAACGGATCGGCGGTCTCCGATCCTTCCCCGCCAGGCAGCGGAGTTGCGGGATCGGCAGGGGCCGGGGTCTCGCCGCCGTGTTGGGGACAGTACGTGGTCGGTTCGGTGCCGGCGATGTAGAATTCCTCTTTCGTTTCCGGGCAGTCCGGCATGGCCAGGAAGCCCGTGGCCGGGTCGATGGATACGGAAACAACCGACTCCGGCCTCTGGAAATCCACCACCGGTTTGGAGGCCAGGGCGGAGCGCATGAAGCTTTCCCAGATCGGCGCACAGATGGAACCTCCGGTAAAGCCCGTTCCGCCAGATTGCGGTTTGTCATGGCCCACCCAGATCCCGGTGATGACCTGGGGCGTATAGCCGATAAACCAGGCATCCTGATAGTTGTCGGTGGTGCCGGTCTTTCCGGCCGACGGGCGCTCCCGGTAAAAATTCTTCAAGGTTTTGGCTGTTCCGTAAGTCAGAACGTCTTGCATCATCGAGGTCGTGACGAAGGCGGTGGCGGGGGAGAGCACCGGGGTGACGATGGGTGGATTTTCCGTCCAGGTATTGGAATAGCGATCATAGATCCGGATGATGGTCCGCGCCTCGGCCCGGGAACCGCCGCTGGCCAGCGGTGTGTAGGCCTCCACGAGATCGGTCAGGGTGACTTCCTCCGTCCCCAGGGCCAGGGAGAGGTTGCGTGAGCGCAGCGGAAGCCCCATCTTCTCGGAAAACTCGACAAAATAGGGGATGCCGATGGTTTCGAGAAGCCTTACGGCGATCACGTTGTCCGAGTAGGCCAGGGCCTTCCGCAGGGGGATTTCTCCATAATGCTTATTCCCGTAGTTATGGGGTGTCCAGCTTTCATCGGTTCCCCAGGTGTAGGTGACCGGCTCGTCATTCCAGATGCTGCCCGCTGTATACCGCTTTTCCAGGGCGGCGGCATACAGCAGGGGCTTGATCACGGAGCCGGGCTGGCGCCTGGCGTAAAAGGCCCGGTTATAGGGGCTTGAAGAAAAATCGATCCCCCCAGCCACGGCCAGAACATCCCCCGTGCTGGGATCCAGGCACAGCAGGGCGCCCTGAAGATCCGAAGAAATCCTTCTGACGCCTTCACGCAGGACCTGTTCAGCCCGCTTCTGCAGATTCAGGTTCATGGCGGTAATGACTTCCAGTCCCCCTCTCTCGATAATCTCCGCACCATACCGATCGATCAGTTTGCTCCGGACGGCGTCCACATAGTATGAGGGTTCTCCCTTGCTGATGGGGGATATGGAAGCGGCCATCAGTTTCTGCTTTTTCTGGGGGGAGATCATTTTGAGCTCCTCCATCCGGCTGATGACCAGGTTCCTCCGGTTCCTGACCACAGAGGGTGTCCCCGAAGGATTGTATCGGTTCGGAGCCTTGGGGACGCCTGCCAGCAGGGCGCATTCAGCCTCCGTCAGATTCTGGGGGGATTTGTCAAAATAGATACGGGCGGCCTGGGCAATCCCCCAGGCTCCGTTTCCGTAGTAGATTTCGTTCAGGTACATCTCCAGGATCTGTTTTTTGCTGTACTTTCGTTCATATTCCATGGCCAGAAGACCTTCCTTGATTTTTCTGTCCAGGGTCTTCTGTCCGGAGAGATGCCGGTTTTTGATGAGCTGTTGAGTAATCGTCGATCCGCCTTCAGCGAGCTTCCCCTTGGCAACGTCCTTCACCAGGGCCCGGGCGATTCCGCGGATGTCAATGCCCGGATGGTCGTAAAAGCGGGAATCTTCGATGGCCACCACGGCCTTCTGCAGGAACGGGTTAATCCGGTCGATGGGGACCCAGTATCGCTTTCTGGGAAGGATCCTCCCCACAAAACATCCCTTGTTGTCAAAGATCTTAATGGAGGAGTAGTGGCTGGGCAGGATCGGGTAAGTTCCCAGTTTTTCTGCCGCTTTTGCCGGGAAGGCCAGGACGGATACCAGGAGACATCCTGAAAAAACAAGGGTAAGACATTTCTTGCAAGTTTTTGAAGAAAAGAAAGCCGACAAAAAATCACCTCGAAGTAAAATCATGTAATGTGCCTTCAAACCGGCCAATGGCCTCGTATCTGTTCAGGCAAAATCACGAATGCCGGGATTATCATGCTTTCTTAAGGATTTCCCGGGCGCCGGCCGGATGTGCTGCAGATGTTTTGCGTCGGGCAAGACTTGTATCACACCTGGAAAAAGATCACCATGGGGGTAATCTCCTTCCCGTAAATTTTCCTTCTCGGGGCTTGGTCTTTTCGGATTATTTCAGAGGAGAGGTGAACTCCTGCAGGGGAAGGGAACAGGTAAAGACGGTGCCTTGTTCCCGGGATGTCGAAAAAGTCACCTGACCGCCCAGGATCTTTTCTCCGAAGAGTTTCATGGAAAAGGTGCCGATCCCTCTTCCGGCCTGCCCTTTCGTACTGAAATTCCGCTGAAAAATTCTAAGAGTTATGGCCTGAGGGATTTCCTCCGCGTTCCACACCATGAAAGACAACAGACTTCCCTTCCGCTCGCTCCAGATTCGGACAACGCCTTCTTTTCCCGTGGCTTCCAGGGCATTGATCACCATGTTGCACAGAACGCGCAACAGCAAAGAGAGCTCCGTGTTGACCGACACGGCTGGACAATCTTCACAAAATTCGATTTTCTTCTTCTGCACGGCCGGATGGCTGGCGAAAATGGCGCGAAGCTCCGCAAGAACCTGCTTCGGTGTAACAGAGTGCCTTACGGTCTGATATGTGAACGAGCCGTTCTGAGACAGGCAGCGCTGAGCGGCTACCTCCGCTTGAAGCCGCAGCGATGCTTCATAGATATTCCTGGCAAGGACCGAGGGACTGTCCTGAATGAGAAGTTCACTCGCCCATACCAGAGAGGATAACATATTGTTGACATCATGGAAGAAGGTCCTTTCCAGAGCCGCCCTTTGCTGCTCTTTGGTCATGTCTTGAAGGAACAGTAACAGAAACGTTTTACCATCGATTTTTGTCGGATATGAACGCACCAGCAGGGCGATGTCCACCACCTTGCCGCCCTTTTCCGCCGAAAGGGCGCACATTCTCTCTACAGGCCTGTCCCGTGTCAGGCTGGACACGATGGCAACCGCGGCGCCGCAGGTCGGACAGAATTTCGTGGTGCCGCATCCCCCAGGCTCATCATGGGCATGAATGCACTCCATGGCCTCGCCAAGACGCAGACCGAAGGCCTGTTGCGCATCCTGAATGCCCAGCATCTGCATAAAGGTGTCGTTCAATGCCACCATCTGGCGATGCTCATTCAGAACGGCCAGCAGGCCGCTTACTGAGCACAGCAATCCTTCCATGACAGGATTGCGGCACACGATTCCAATTTCCGCATTCAGCTCGTCATCCTTTGATTTTTCGGCAGGAGCAAAATAGGTATCCATGGACTCTTCTCCTCCGGGGCATCGCTCTTTGTTCAATTTCCGGCAGATTGCGGGTCTTCCTCAAGCCTCATTCAGGAGATCTTTTGCATAACTTCCAGCGAGTTGATCCTGTCCGGGCTTTCCCGTTTCCTTTGGAAAGGATGCCTGACGTGACCACTCGTTCCAGCCGGAGAAATACATCTTTGCCGAATAAAATCCGGCCAGGTGCAGAGCCAGGAGCACAGCACTCGAGCGGGCCCCTTTGAAGCAATAAACGATGATCTCGTCCCCAGGCGAGAGCCCCGCTGACTTAAAAAGCCGCTGCAGGTCGGTTCGCGATTTGAAGAATCCCGTTCCAGCACCCTCTCGCTCAAACACATCAGTCCAGGGAAGTCCGATGGCACTGGGGATTCTGCCCGGGTCCAGAATGACCTCCCGTGGCGGAGTTCCTTCCCGGATCAGATAGGGCGCAGCGGCTGCGCCTAAAAATTCCGGCGCATTTCGAACGTCGAGAAACTTTGCGCCCCGGTTCAACGCTGCAAGCGTTTCTCTCAATGACAGAAACCGGCTCCTGCCGGCACCGGTGTTGATGACTAATTTGGGCGCCGGATTTGAGCAAGCCTCTCCATGTGCCGGCGGAAAGCCCTGTTGCTTCCATTGGAAATTTCCACCGTCAAGAATGTGCATGATCTCCGGGGGGAATCCCGCGTGCTCAGCCATATAGAATGCGCGGCAGGACCGTCCGAATCCCGAAGACGGCAGCTGTTCGGTGAAGACGATTTGACGGCTTCCGTCGATGCCGCAAGCGAGCATTTCGTCCAGGATCACCTGACGCATAAGTTCCAGTCCGCTGTCACCCCCAACGGAGCGATGATTCCAGAAGGCGGGAATATTGCAGGCCCCTGGAATGTGCAGTTTACGGAAATCCACCGGGTCTGAAACATCGACGACAGCTGTTTCGTCTAACCTTTCTGCAAGCTCGGCAGGCGAGAGAAGGATCTTTTCCGCATAACTCTGCTGAGCTTTCGAAGAGCCAAGGGGCCCGTATTCTCGTTCCTGATCGTTCATCTTACCCATAGCTGTCAAACCTCCTTAACGTCGTTTCCTTTGAAGGTTCGGAGTTCTGAAAATGCCGCAACGTAAAAACGTGGGCTTTTACCTCTTCTGAGAGCAGGGGATGCAGATCAGCCCTTCTGGAGCAGCCAGCATCTTAGAGATCATGGTCATCTCGCCGCAAAGGACGCAGGGTTCGGATGGTTCAATGGGTGCGTAACGGGGTTCTTCGTAGGGAATTTCAGTGGTTGTGAAAATTTCTTTGAAATCCCGCTGCAGGAGATCCTCCACCTTCAACTGTTTCAAAAGACCTTGGTCGCTCTCAGATGCCGTGCCATCGGTTGCGGCAGCATCCAACCGCTCAAAGGTTTTCTTGTCATTCCCTGAATATTCATAATGAACTTTCCGAACGAATCGGTAAGCCTTCTTTTTAGCGCGACTCAAAACCGTAAAGGCGTTCTTTCCAAAATCCCGAAAAATCAGATTACCTTTTCCCAGGCTTGTTCCGAGCAGGACCTGAAGGGCATCCACGGCGCAGGAATCGTTTTCACAGACGGCAACAATTTCTTCATCTCCAGAGCGCTCCAGGTTCATCCGTCTCATCGCTTCTTTTGCGATCAGATAGCCATAGACCAAGCCGGGACAAAGGTGTCCGTGAAATTCCACGCATCGGGCGAGATCTTCCGGGATGCTGGGTATCTTGTTTGTCATCGAAATATGCCCGTTCATATATTGTGTAATATTTATCGAAATATCATTGATAAAGCAAGGAATTAAAAGGACTTGCCTTTTTCCTGTCCGGAGCGTCTCTGCGTTTGCCAAACCCCATTTGCCTTTTCATCTCCCATGTCCTCATCCCGTAAATCCATGGATAAGATATCCCGTGATCAGCGTAACGCCCGTGATCAGGTATACCTTGATGATGGCGAGGTTTGCGGGGGCCATCTTCAATCGGTCCAGGTAGGAATCCCGCAGGAGTTTTACCGAATGCAGGGCCGGCGGCAGTGCCGCGAGTCCCAGCAGAACCGGCAGTGGTGCCAACCCGAAGAGGACCGAGCCGACAAGGATTCCGAAGGCGCAGAAGAGCCCGGCTTCATAAAGCAGGACCCCGGTCCTGCGGCCGAAGCGAGCGACAAGGTTCATCTTGCCGCTCCGGCGGTCCTCGTCGTAATCGGGGATCTCGTTGATGACGATCATGGACCACATGAGAAAACCGGGAACAAGGGAAACGATCAGCGGCTCCAAGTCCAGCGTCCCGCGCTGGACATAATAGGACCCCAGAACAAGGACGGGCCCAAAGTTGAGGAGGAGGCCTAGTTCCCCGAATCCCCGGTACGCGAACCTCACGGGGGGCACGGTGTAGAAAATCGACGACAGGATTCCGATGGCCCCGATGGCGACCACGGGAAACCCCTTTTCGTATCCGAGGTAGATCCAGGTAGCGATTGTGAAGGCGTAGCAGGCGAAGACGCCTCCCATCAACTCCGTCACGGAAAGGAGCCCGTCGGTGAGCACGCCGCTGCCGCCGGTGTAGGGGTTCTTTTCGTCGCCCCAGGGTTGGTCGACGGCGTGGAGATAATCGAGAACGTCATCGAGCATGTTGAGGCCGAAGTGATGGATGGTGACCGCTGCAAAAACGAGAAGGAAGGCAGCGGGATCGAAAACCGAATAGCGCGCCCAGGCAATGGCGGCGGCAAGGGTGACCGGGATGAAGCTGGGAGGGACAAAGGGAAGACGGACGGCCTGGATCCAGGCTGCGATGCTTCCCTTTCCAGCCCTGCCCGATGTTCTGATCCTGAGGCGCATCGGCCTTCTCCAGAGTGCCCCTGCGGGCCGTCTTGAAACAGGCAGAAGAAGACGGAGGTGCCGATCTCCATTCCACGCGATAGTGAACACCGGAGACGGCGATCGGCACCTTTGACATGACCTTGACGTGGCGCAGAATCGCTTACGCGGGCAGGTTCTTCTCTGCGAAATCCCAGTTGATGATCTTCTCCAGGACGGCCGACACATAATCCGCACGCCTGTTCTGGTAATCGAGATAATAGGCATGCTCCCACACATCGATGACCAGAAGCGGTTTCATGCCCCTCTCCAGGGGGGTATCGGCATTGGCGGTCTTGATCACCCGGAGCTTCTGCCCATCCCGCACCAGCCACGCCCATCCGCTGCCGAATTGCGTCATCGCGGCCGTTGCCAGGTCCTTTTTACAGGCTTCCATGCTGCCGAAAGACGCCTCGATCTGTTTTTTCAGGGCAGCGGGCGGTTCGCCTCCACCGTTCGGCTTCAGGCATTGCCAGTAAAAGGTGTGGTTCCAGCTCTGAGCTGCATTATTGAAGATCGCAATCTTATCAGGCTTTCCGGCAGTGGCGGTGATGATTTTTTCCAGGGAGAGATCGGCAAATTCCGTATTTGAAATCAGCTTGTTCAGGTTGTCTATGTACCCCTTATGGTGTTTCCCGTGGTGAAACCCGAGGGTCCTGGCTGAGATATAAGGCTCCAGGGCGTGTTCCGGGTAGGGAAGTGCCGGGAGGACATGGCCTCCTGCCGCCTGGGCGCTTCCAAATAGCCTGCCGAAGGGGATTCCGGCGGAAAGAAATGCAGCGGCACCCGCTGATAGAGCAAGAAAATCACGACGGCTGAGCGAGGAAAACTCACCTGTTTCAGTGTTTGTGTTCATAGGACCTCCTTTTTCAAAGACGTTTATAAGAGTTCAATCTCACAAAACATATCATTCCTGCCAGGTCCGTACATGTCCTTAACGGCGGAGGACTTTCCCCGATTCCTCCCGCTCTGCTCAATTCCACCCTGCAGAAGCGACGTCATGCCATGGCGGCAAGCTGATCCAGAATCGCCAGAATCTCTTTATTTTCCGGTATATCGGACATGGAACTGCCGTAATGGGCATAGCGGATCAACCCCCTCTTGTCGATGACCAGCTGCGCGGGCAGGCGACCCAGCTTCAGCAGCTTTACCTGCTGGCCGTAGCGCCTGGACACGGAATGGTCCGGGTCCGGCAGCCCAATAAAGGGCATGTCGTGGCTGCGCCACCACTCTGCAAAAGGTTCCGGCTTTTCGGGGCCGATTGCGATGACTTCGGCATCCCGTTTTAGAAACTCTTGATAATCCCTGCGCAACTGCGCCATATGCCTTCGGCAGAACGGTCAGAGAAACCCGCGGTTGAAGATCAGAACGACATTTCTTCTCCCCTGGTAGCTGGAGAGCCGAATCTGCCGGCCTTCGCTGTCCGTCAGCTCGAAATCGGGCGCGGATCTGTACTCGGCAACATCGTTTTCCGTCATGAACAATCCTTTTTCTGTCCAGCTGTCGAAAACCGGCCTTATCTTTTCTAAGTTGCGGCCCACAATATTATGAACGATGATTTCTGAGAGTCAAGGGGAGAATGAAGGCCGGACGAAGGCGCATTTTCCGCCGGGATACCTCAGGCGTGTCGTCTGGAAACCCTCTGTGAGGATGAGCGCTCAGAGGTGCCTCTTTCGGCGGAACCCGGTGCCGGTTTCGCGATATTCGGCCGTTGAGTCTCTTTTAAATTGACATCCGGTGCGTTTCCAATTATTTTTTTGTACGGTGATATCAGGAGAAAATTCGTCTTTTTTCAAAGGGGAAATATGAAAAAGAAACTTGTTGAACTGTTGGTCTGTCCGCACTGCCTGCCCGAGGAATACCCTCTGGCCGCCGACATCCTCCAGGAATCAGATGGCGATATCGAAACCGGCACCCTGAAGTGCCCGCAATGCGCCGCCCGGTTTCCCATAACCGAAGGTGTGGCCCTTCTCGATCCCTTTGGCACCGACGAGCAGATAACAGCGAACAAATACGAGACGGATGAAGTGGTTTCCTCATACCTGTGGAGCCATTACGGGGAGTTGCTGGGCGATGAGCAGGCGTCACAGGCCTATCGTGTCTGGGCGGAGCAGATAACGGCTCAGGAGGGAATCGCCCTGGACGCCGGCGCCGCGGTAGGCAGATATGCCTTTGAGACAGCGGCCTGCTGTGATTTTGTCATCGGCGTGGACACCTCCCGCGCGTTCATCCGTGTGGCACGCCGGCTGATGCGGGAGCGCCGCCTCGTGGTTCCATTGAAGGACGAAGGTCTGCTGCGCAGGGAAGTGACGGTGTGCCTTCCCGAGACATGGCGGAGCGAGAAGGTGGAGTTTCTGGTGGCCAATGCCCTGGCCCTGCCATTCAGGAAAAAGACTTTTTCCCTCTTCTCTTCTCTCAACCTGGTGGACAAGGTCCCGTCACCGATGGGGCACCTCCGGGAAATGAACCGGGTTACAAGGGACAGCAACGCCCAGTTTTTGCTCTCCGATCCCTTCTCCTGGTCCACCGATGTCGCACCCGTCGAGGAGTGGCTGGGCGGCAAGCCGGAGGGCCGTTATGCGGGGAGGGGGCTGGCCAATATTTCGGCGCTGCTTTCCGACAGCCGGGGCGAACTGGTTCCGGCCTGGCAGGTGAGCGTACCCGGTGAGGTGTGGTGGAAAATCCGAACCCACAGCAATCATTACGAACTGATCCGCAGCCGCTACATTCATGCCTGCCGATAGGAGGAGCCCATGAAATTTGATTCCGTCTGCCGCCTCTGTTCTTCCTGCTGTCCGATTGAGGCTGAAGTGAGGGATGGCCGCCTGGTTTCAGCACAGCGAAAATCCTTCCTTGCCCCTGAAAAGCGGCTGTCCTGTCCCAAACTGGCCGCCGCTCCGGACATTGTCTATTCCCCCCGGCGCCTGATGAAACCGCTGATCAGAAAGGAGGACGGCTCGGATTTCCGCGAGGCCGACTGGGATGAGGCCCTGGATTGGGTTGTCGCCCGGTTTCTCCATCATCGCGAAAAATCCGGGGCCCAGTCGGTTGCATGGCTGCGGGGTATGGCTGCCGACTGGGGCGCTCCCTGGGATTATCCCAACCGGCTTATGCATGCCTTCGGTTCCCCCAATACGATCGGCAACGGGTCCATCTGCTTTGTGGGGCGCGAATTCGCGCACTCTTACACCTACGGCTCCATGGCCTTTCCTGAGGCCAGGAATGCCCGGTTCATTATCGTCTGGGGAAAGAACGACGGAAATACGGCGCTGGGTGCGGCCGAGGCCGTCTCGTATGCCAGGGAGCAGGGGGCGACACTGGTTGTCATCGATCCCGTTCAGACCGCTCTTGCCCGCCAGGCGGACATCTGGCTGCAGATTAAGCCGGGGCACGACGGCCTGCTTGCCATGGCGATGATCCATCAGATCATTGAGGAAAAACTCTACGATGCCGAGTTTGTTGAACGGTATACGATCGGCTTTGAGCAGCTCAAGGAGGCTGCCGCCCGATATCCCGCCGAGGAGGTTACCGGAAGAACCTGGCTTGCGGCGGATCAGATCAGGCAGCTGGCCCGCCTCTATGCCACCACCAAGCCGGCATGCATCATCGACGGCAACGGTCTGGACATGCACCGCGAGGTCTTCGACACCACCCGGGCGATTGCCATGCTTCGGGCCTTGACGGGAAATCTGGACAAACCGGGCGGCGACGTGCTGCCCCAGCCGATTCCACTGCGCAACCTTCAGTTGAAGGACCGGCTTCCCGCCGATTCGGTCCCCATCACCTGCGACTACCCCCTCTTCAACTCCTTCAGCGAGACCTGGGGCAACCAGGTCCAGGGATGCCTGGTTGACGCCATTCTCGAGGAAACGCCCTACCCGGTGAAGATGGTCGTGGTCCAGACCGGCAATCCCGTGGTGACCATGGCCGATTCGACGCGGACCCGGGAAGCCTTTTGCAAGTTGGAAACCCTGGTGGTGATCGAGATGTTCATGACCGAGACGGCCAGGCTGGCCGACGTGATTCTCCCGGCTGCCAGCTGCTTCGAGACAACGCAGCTCAACCGTTTCTCCATCCGCAACAACCCCATGTATCTTCAGGATGCCGTCATACCGCCGGTGGGAGATACCTGGTCGAACTGGCGGATCGTTTTTGAACTGGGCCGCAGGCTCGGCTTTGCCGAAGAATTTCCCTGGCAGACTGCCGAGGAGGCCATCGATTACCAATTGGGTCCTGCGGGGGTCACGGCGGAGAAGTTGCGCCAGAACGGCAATGGCCTGCGGATTGAGGAGCTGCGCTACGAAAAATACCGGGAGCAGCCCTTTAAAACCCCTTCAGGCAAGGTCGAATTTTTCTCCCGGCGGCTTGCGGAGGCCGGCTTGCCGGGCGTTCCCTTTGCGGAGGGCCTTGGTGACGACCCGATCAGCTTCGCCGATCAGAGCGATTCGTATCCGGTGCTCGGAATCAGCGGCAGCCGCAACATCCGCTTTACAAACTCGCAGTTTTTCAACATTCCCTCCCTGCTCCAGGGGGGGGTGGGCTGCGTCGTCGACATCCATCCCGAGGACGCCCGGCATTATGATCTGCAGGAGGGGGACCGGGTGAGGATTGAATCGCCGAAGGGAGGCATTGAAATGGCGGCCAGAATTTCCGCGACGGTTCGCCCCGGCACCGTGCGCATCGCCTGGGGATGGGGGAACTACGACCCGCTCAGCAACCTGAACACCCTCACGGAAGACGACCGGCGGGGACGGGTAACCGGAACCTCCACCAGCAGAAGTTTCATGTGCCGGTTGAGCAAGGTGCAGAAAAAGTAGTTCCGGCGCCTTTTCCCGTGTGTTTTTAAGAAGGGGAATGCAGGAGAGGTCGCCCGCCGCAGGCCTTCAACCGAGCCTGCGCCTGGCGGAGCATTTTCTCTGTCGTTTGCCAGTCAACGCAGGGATCGGTGATGGAGACGCCGTATTTCAGAAGGGAAAGATCCTTGGGAATCGGCTGATTTCCCGCTTCCAGGTTGCTTTCGATCATGATTCCGCAGAGGCTTCCCTGCCCCGATTCAATTTGCGACAGGATGTGATCGAGCACCAGGGGCTGCTTGGTGTAGTCCTTCGCAGAATTTGCGTGGCTGCAGTCCACCATGATGTTCAGCGGAAGGTGCGACTTCTTCAGCAGATCCGCCGTTCTCGCGATGTCTTCAGGCATGTAATTCGGCTTTCTCGATCCTCCCCGGAGAACGATGTGGAGATCGGGGTTGCCTGTTGTCTGGAGGATGGCGGTTTTCCCGTCCTTGTTGATGCCGAGAAAACTGTGGGCATGGAGCGCCGATCTGATGGCGTCCACGGCGATCTGAAGATTGCCGTCGGTTCCGTTCTTGAAGCCGATAGGGAAGGAAAGCCCGCTGGCCATTTCACGGTGAGGCTGGGATTCCGTCGTGCGTGCGCCGATGGCCCCCCAGCTGAGAAGATCGGCCAGATATTCGGGAGTGATGGGGTCAAGCACCTCCGTTGCGATGGGCAGCTTCTTCGCGGTGATGTCGCAAAGAAGGCTTCGCGCGATGCCCAGGCCTTTTGAGATCTGGTGCGTGCCGTTCATGTCGGGATCGTTGATCAAGCCCTTCCAGCCGATGGTCGTGCGCGGTTTCTCAAAATAGACGCGCATGATGAGAAAAAGCTGATCCTCCAACTCCCGGGAGAGAGCGGCGAGCCGGTCGGCATATTCGAGGGCGGCCCTCGGATCGTGAATCGAGCAGGGACCCACGATTACCATCAGGCGCGGGTCCAGGCCATTCAGAATGTTGATGATATGCTGACGGCTTTGTGTGACAAATAGTCCCGCAGCGGCAGAGACCGGAAACACCTGCCTGAGGTCCTTCGGCGCAATGACGGGCGTAATGCGTTCTATTTTAAGGTTATTGGTCTTGATCATGGGTTTTGTTTATTTTCGAACCTGCTATTTTAAGGTGGGGATTTGGGAGGCAAAACGTGTTAAAAAGTTCAAAGAAAACCTTTTCCATCGCCTCCTTATGAGCTTTCCTTCTATTCAATTAAGGGGGGTTTGTCAATGGTCAATCCATAGAAATGCTTGAAACCGGGATGGTAAACTCCATGCCTCACAGGGACTCGGATTGATTCAGTCATGACAGGATGGAACATCAAAGGCATCTTCTAAAAAGGGCACGGCAGGCAAATGGCACGAAAAGGCGGAGGGGATGGACGGACACGCTGTGAACATCAAGAAACAGGAGGGACGGAAAATGACGTTACAATCATTGTTTCGGATAGAAGTTCTGGATGGAGGGGTGAAGGTGACCCCATCGGAACTGCTTTCATCCATGCCGAGAGATCAACAGATTGCCACAATTAAGGAGCAAATACGTAATCGTGAAGCAGCTCTGCAAAAGATCAATAATCCAACGGAGGCAAATACGGGAGAGCCGGAGGCATCCGGTCATCATCGGGATGAGGATAAGCGTGAGCTTGAGGTTGCGATTGTGATCTTGAAAAATTTCCTGAAAAGGCTTCTGGAGTCCCATTGGGAAGTTTTAAAACCTTGAAAATTAAAATCGGTTTTTTTCTCAAAAAAGTTTTCCTCAAACCTTATGATGAAAATTGTTATTGAAAAATAAATGTATTAAGGGATCAAATATTTGTTTTTGAAGATGATTTTCATATAACCAACAGGTTTCCATCACATCCTTATTTTCGAGTGTTGTCAAATTGGAGGTTAATGATGGACAGGGTAGACTTGAAATCTTTCATTCTTAATGAAGCATTAAGATTGCGGATCCGGCTTTGCCCATCAACCGGACGTGGTGTGGCTCCATTTAACCGGATTGCCATATCGTTACTGCTTTCTTTCTACCTGGCCTTTCTGGTCCTTCCCGTGGCCCTCGCTGAAGTGCCGGATCGACTCTCTGATGAAGCTGGACAGATCGTATTGAAGCAACATGATCGCGATGGCGTCATTATTGGCGAGTATTACCAATATCTTCCTGCCGGATCGAGCGCCGACTACCGCATACCCATGCCAATCGGAAGCAAACCATTGACAATGGTTGTCCTTGTGCATGGGTCAATAAACAGTGACCAGGGGGCCAGAACGGCGGCGCTGAATTATTTGAACAGGTATAAAGCGGATGCTGATTCGCAGTGGTTTGCCGTGATCGCGCCGGTCTTTAATCAAACAGACTTTGGGGGTGATTCTGGTCCGCTGGGTGGTTATCGCGGCATGATCGGTCGACATCGAAGCGGTGTCGAACCCCGGGTGAGCGATGCAGACGGGTTCGTAAACGCAATTCTTGACGCCTATCAACACAAGCATCCCGAGATCTTCAGCAGGAAGGCCCTCTTCTATGGACACTCTGCCGGGGGCCAATTCCTGAGTCGCTACCTGGTTACGCACCCTGACCGTGTGGCCGCGATGGTGATCAGTTCAGCAGGTACCTACCCCTTCCCCGACCGCTCGATCAGGTGGACAGACGGCATGGATTCTATGAGGCGGTACACCATTTCGTGGGGTTCAGATCGCGATTTCGAATTCTATCCTTCAGAAAGTCTGTTCAAGCGCGCTGCTCGCCTTCCTGTAACCGTCATGGTCGGGGACAGCGAGGACTGCACCATCATTCCCAATGCGAGCCTCACTCCCGGATATGATGACGGAAGCAACGGCGTTGGACCTTGCTGTCCAGAGGGAGGACTAAACTTAATATGGTATAGCGGAACCGGTTTTGCCGTGAGTATCGGTCCTTGCCGGAAACGTCCCGAATGGTCTCCGACCGGCGCCGGAACAAATCATATGCGGGGCAGACTATGGGTTCAGGCGATGCAGGATTTCGCCGGCCTGCGCCCTTCCGATCAAAGAATCGAATTTGAGTCCCCGCACAACGTAAGACATTCTTCTGCCCAGACCCAACCCTTAGCTCTACCTATTCTCATGAGCAGCAAGCCATCAAAATTCAACATAGATTGGCTTTGTTCCACCATGGCGCCCGTGCTGATTCGTTAAAATAGGAACAATAAAACAACGAAATGCCTCAAAGGAAAGGAGAACCGTTATGTGTACAAGAATATTTAAGTCTTTGATTGCATCCATGATTATTACCCTTTTTCTTTCAAGCCCAGCCGTCGCAACGTGGCATTCCGCCGGCTATCTCGCTATCACAGGCATTCTGCTGCATGACGACAGCCTGGAAATTACACTTCAAGGGAATTCCGGATGCAATCGGATATTTCGTCTGTCACAGAGTGAGCCGAATTACAATGTAAAGGCATCAGCCTTGCTATCCGCCTATTATGCCGGACATGAAGTCAATGTTGACTACACAGGAGATCTGAACGCTTGTACCACCCCCCTCCATCGCTTCAAGGTTCGCAGATAGTTTCTCTCTCGCTTAAATAAGGGGGACAAAGTGGGGATAATTTTTTACCGGATCTAAATAAGAAAAGGGGCTCTCGGCCCCTTTATGTCTCTTCAGAGATCTGATTTTACTTGGTGCCGGAGGTGGGAATCGAACCCACATGACCGCAAGGATCGGGGGATTTTGAGTCCCCTGCGTCTACCAGTTTCACCACTCCGGCGCAGGTCCTGATTAGCCCAGCCCGCCTTCTCTTGTCAAGAAAAATCTGTTGACAAGGATGCGAGCCCTGTGTTAAAGGTCCCCTTCCAATTCAACGGGGTTGTAGCTCAGTTGGGAGAGCGCTTGAATGGCATTCAAGAGGTCAGGGGTTCGACTCCCCTCAGCTCCACCAGAAATATCAGGGACTTAGGCTGTTACGGCT
>Ga0123334_1001711_pt1 | contig 26822 bp, 24 predicted proteins | sample BiotimSIPDNA_FD_89706 | JGI IMG/M metagenome (GOLD analysis project Ga0123334, IMG submission 89706) | Anaerobic biogas reactor microbial communites from Washington, USA - Biogas_R1 time_0 SIP DNA | ecosystem: Engineered > Bioreactor > Anaerobic > Unclassified | place: Washington, USA... | reverse complement strand
GCACAAATTGTTAATATCAAATGGGAAGCAGAAGCACAATGAATTCAGGGCATTTGTTGCATATGTGTTAAGAGTGCTTTGCGGACTGGGGTATAGACAGATTTGTGAGCACATATATAACGTCACGGTATCAGGTTGCTCGATCCTATGTAATAGGGGGTTTGAGCTTGCGAGTAGTGAAGGCTTTGAATATGCAGGCATTTTTGATGAGCTGGCCTATTTTTTAGCATAAAATACAAACACATCTGTTATATTGATGATTAGTTTCCCCAAAAAGATAGTCAAGTTGGATAGATATAGAACATTAAAGTTATCTAAACCTGATTTGGTGTGTAATTTGATATTAGTAAAATATTATTGACTTGATTTTGAATTTGATAATAATTTTTTCAAAGTGTTGTTATCAAATCCATTAATCCGCTAACCTGCTAACCCCTAAAATAACCAAATGGATATATTCGGTATATGTTTCTTGAATGGTGACAAAGTTGCTATTACCTGCTTTTAATTTGTGATTTTGAGAAACGTCCCTGAGCAGCAAATCAGAGAAACGTCCCTGTACAACTTTCGAGCAACTGAGCATGATCATTGCCCTTGAGTAATGCATAATTTTGATAGTTTTTTGAGAAACGTCCCCATTCCGCACATTCCAGTTTCCAGTTGAAGTTGCGGTACTTAAATAGTAGAATATACAATATATATTTATACAGAGATTGGATGATATTATTTTAGGCGGTAGAGGATAATGGGAGATAAGAAGAGAATAGCAGTTGTTTTTGGCGGGCAGTCTTCAGAGCATGAGGTTTCAAGGTTTTCGGCAGAAGCGGTTATAAGGAATGTTAATCTGGATAAGTTTGATCTTGCTCTGATTGGTATTACGAAGGATGGCCGATGGCTTTCTTATGATGGGCCAATAAATTTAATAGGGACAGGCGAATGGCAGGCATTGGCAGAATCTAATCAACATTCGAAGCAGGCTATGTTAACTGCAGGTGCTGCTATTGCAATGGCGGAAAAGGATAATAAAAAGATTGATGTTATTTTCCCAGTTTTGCATGGTTGCAACGGCGAAGATGGAACAATTCAAGGACTATTTGAATTAGTAGGAATACCTTATGTTGGCTGTGGTGTGTTGAGCTCAGCATTAGCTATGGATAAAGCTTATGCTAAAATTGTCTTTGAGAAGGAGGCTTTACCACAAGGGAAATATCTTGTGTATAATAGGAAGCAGCTTAATCGAGAAATGGATTTTATTATTTCCGAAATAGAGGATACCTTGACATATCCATGCTTTATCAAGCCATCCAATGCAGGTTCTTCAGTAGGTGTAAGTAAGGCACATGACCGCAGAGAGCTCGTAGAAGCACTGCAATTAGCGGCCAGATATGACAGACGCATTTTGGCTGAGGAGTTTATCGACGGGTGGGAGGCAGAATGCGCGGTTCTGGGAAATAATGATCCTATTGCATCGACAGTTGGCGAAGTGGTACCATGTAATGAGTTTTATGACTATGAAGCTAAATATTTGAGTGGGGACAGTTCTGAAGTAATAATTCCTGCTAGGTTGCCAATGGAGATTATTGAGACTATAAGGAGTTATTCAATAAAGGCGTTCAAGGCACTGGATTGTTCAGGATTGGCGAGAGTTGACTTTTTTGTTCGGAAAGAGAATAATGAAATCTACATCAATGAAATCAACACTATGCCGGGATTTACACAGATTAGTATGTATTCAAAGCTATGGGCAGCATCCGGACTACCATACAGCCAGTTGGTTGAAAGGTTAATTGAACTAGCACTGGAGCGCCATGCGGACAGCCAAAGAGAATTATAGGAAACTGTAATGAGATATTGATTACTAATACTGTTTTATTGTATTACAATCGGGGGTAATATTTAGTATGGACAATAGGGCAATAGGGGTATTCGACTCTGGGCTTGGCGGACTTACGGTTTTTAAGGAAATTGCGAAGCATTTACCGGGGGAGAGCATGATTTATTTTGGCGACAGCGGTCGTGCCCCGTACGGAACTAAATCAAAAGAAATAATTATTAAGTATACACTACAGGATATTCGCTTTTTGATGAGTCATGACATAAAGATGGTAGTTATTGCTTGCAACACCATGAGCGCGCACAGCTTTGATATTGTTAAAAGTATTCTTAACGTGCCTGTTATTGAAGTAATTGGAGCTGGAGCATCAACAGCAGTACTCGAAACCAGGAATAAAAAGCTCGGAATAATTGGTACCAGTGCTACAATAAGCAGTGGAACATATCAAAAGGCTATTAATAAACTTGATAGTAATATCGAAACATATCATAGAGCATGTCCGCTTTTTGTACCTTTGGTCGAGGAGGGACAGGAGTGGTGGGATAGCGACATTGCTTTGCGGATAGCCCAGGAATACCTTAGTCCGCTTAAGCAAACTGGAGTTGACACACTGGTATTGGGGTGCACGCATTATCCGTTGTTGTATAAAACAATTAGTAAGGTCATGGGAGAAGAGGTAAGGCTGGTTAGTTCGGCATTTGAAGTAGCACGGGTTGTAAAAAGAATGATTTTTGAAAAGAATATTCAAAGGGACGAGCATTGTAGACCTGAGTACCGCTATTACACCAGCGATAGTGTCGAAAAGTTTGAACCATTGTGTAGCACCATTCTTGGTTGGCAGGTAAGCTCTGCACAGAAGGTTGATATTGAGAAGTACTGATTGATTCGTTCTGGGGACGGTTCTCATTTAGGGGGACGTTTCTCAAATGGTTGGGTTAATAGTGCAGTAAGGGACTGTTATTGAAGGAGTTTGAAGTGGTTATAAGGATAATTTGTGAAATGCGATTTTTGTCGCGGAAAGGCGCGTGTTAGCATGGATAAAAATGTTATAATCTCAGTTAAAGGCACGCAGACCGCTAATGATGACAATTCAAGCATTATGGAACTGGTTACGGAAGGTAAGTATTATAAGGAAGATGAAGCATATTATGTTACATACGATGAAAGTGACATTACAGGCATGAGTGGAACGAAAACAACTCTAAAGGTTTTAGACGGTGTGGTTACACTGATTAGAGTCGGCTCCGTCAATTCTCAGTTTGTGTTCCAACAAGGCCAAAAGCACATATCATATTATGATACGGAGTACGGGGCATTTACCATCGGTGTGTTGGCCAATGCAGTAGATGTCAAGATAGATGACAACGGAGGAGAAATCCGTGTAGGATATCAGTTGGATATTGACAATAATAATACAGGTGAAAATGATTTTTGCTTGTCAATAAGAGAGGTAGGACAAACGGATGACAAACATAATAGAAAATTTAAGGGGACAGGTAAGGAATACAGTTAAAAATGCACTACATGCCTCAGTACTCAAAGGTGAGCTAGCTGAGTCGACGATTGACGAAATCACGATCGAAACACCAAAAGATAACAATCACGGTGAGTTCTCTACAAATATTGCCATGCAGTTGGCCAAACAAGTCAAAAAAGCACCTGTGCAAACTGCGGCTATACTTATTGCAAACATGGATTTCTCAGATACATATATTGAGAGAGCAGAGAGTGCCGGCCCAGGCTTCATTAATTTCTACTTGAACAAGTCATGGTTATATGACACTTTGAAGATAGTGGATCGTGAACGGAATGACTATGGCAGAATTGACATCGGTCATGGCAAAAAGGTTATGGTCGAGTTCGTGAGTGCAAATCCGACGGGGACGCTTCACATGGGTAATGCTAGAGGCGGTGCGCTGGGCGATTGCATAGCAAGTGTGCTACAGGCGGCTGGATATGATGTGACCAGGGAGTTTTACGTAAACGATGCTGGGAACCAAATTGAAAAGTTTGGTATTTCTCTGGAGGCTAGATATATTCAGTTGTTGAAAGGTGAGGATGCAGTCCAATTCCCGGAAGATGGATATCAGGGTGAGGATATTATCGATCACATGAAGGACTACATTGAGAGATATGGGGATCAGCTTCTTAAAGAAGATCCTGCTGAAAGGCGCAAGAAGCTGGTAGATTATGCCTTGCCTAAAAATCTGGAGCGGATTAGAAAAGGGTTGGAGGCCTATGGCATAAAATATGATGTATGGTTCTCCGAACAGTCACTTCATGATAGTGGCGAGTTGGATGAAACACTACAGTATTTGAACGAAAATGGGCTTGTAGTTGAAAAGGATGGGGCAAAATGGTTTAAAGCAACCCATTTCGGAGCTGAAAAGGATGAGGTTATTGTAAGGAATAATGGATTGCCGACCTATTTTGCATCGGATATAGCCTATCATAGGAACAAATTTCAAAAGCGTGGCTTTGATTGGGTAATAGACCTGCTTGGCGCCGACCACCATGGTCATGTTGCCAGAATGAAGGCAGCAGTTGAGGCAATCGGGGTTGACCCATCTAAATTAGACATTGTAGTGTTTCAGCTTGTCAGGCTATTCAAAGATGGGGATGTGGCAAGGATGTCCAAGCGGACAGGCAGAGCCATTTCTCTTGACGACCTTTTGGAAGATGTGGGAAGAGATGCGGCTCGCTTCATTTTTAACACAAAGGCCTCCGGCAGCCATTTGGATTTTGACCTTGACCTTGCTATAAAGCAGTCTAACGAGAATCCAGTATATTATGTGCAGTATGCGCACGCAAGAATTTGTAGTATGCTACGGTTAATTGAAAGTGAGGGAATTAAGATCCCATTGGCCGATGAAGTTGAGCTGACAAGACTTACAGCTCCTGAGGAGATAGAACTCATTAAGAAAATTGCGGAGTATCCTGATGAAATAAGGATATCGGCCCAGGCCTTGGAACCTAGCAGGCTTACAAGGTATGTAACTGATGTTGCATCGCTTTTCCACAGCTTTTACAATGCGTGCAGGGTTAAAGGTGAGGAGGAAAACTTGATGAAGGCGCGGCTTGTTCTGGTTTCATCGACTCAAATCGTTATAAAGAATGTTTTGGACATTCTGAGCATAGGGGCACCCGAAAGAATGTAAAAATGCCGGAAAAGGATTAGAGCAGGGGGACGGTTCTGCAGGATTCTTCAGTGAGGGATTAATGGGGACAGTTCTCAAAAACATTACAGTGGACAAGGATTTGTAATGCAAATTTAAAGAAAACATAGCAAGCTAAATGTTAATATAAGAGCCTTTTAAACCGATATAATTTACAGGTATGGATACTTGGGATATATCGGTTTGTTTTATTTGTATAAATGAGTAGGCACTAAAAGATATGAACAGGTGGGAACAGGAAGGAAGTTTGCTTTGAAGAAACTACGAGGATTTACTGGTAAACTTAAAGTTACATTATTATTTTTGTGTATTGCTTTGATTTTTGTGGAAGTCTCGGGAGTGCTTTTTGGAGAACCGTCCCCCCAGAATGAACCGTCCCCCCAAAGAAGAGGATTTTATCTGGGTAGTGTTGCCATTGCTGCTGAAGAGGCGGATATAATTTATTATGGCGATGCTGGGGCTGAAGCGGTGTTGGGAAATTTAAACTATACTGATGTTAGCAGGAATATATGGTCCCAGAATGCAATATATGAGGTTGGGGCTCTTGGTATTTTAAAGGGTGAAGCATACGGGCGATTCGGGAGAACCGTCCCCCTAACTAAAGAGGAGGCCATTGCGCTTGCGTACAGGGCGGTAGGGAGAGAGGCTGAAGCACAGGAACTAGGGATAGCTCTTAATAACGCACGCCCTGTGGCGGATAGGAAAACCAATTCGCAGGATGTTTTGTATGATGGTTTTTTACAATTGGCAATGAATGATGGATTGATTTCCGCACGAGATCTTGCAGATGCTTTCAATGCCGACCAGACCACACTTGCAGATGAAAGTTTTAGAAGAAAGAGTTCTGCGCAGAGGCAGCAGATAGCTTACTGGTTGGCAAGAACCTTGAATGTTCAGCCTGTTGCCCAACAGCAGGAGCTGCTAAACTATACAGACTGGCGCAGCGTTGATCCGGATATGCTGATGTATGTTGAGGCACTACTAAGAGGAGGCATTATTAATGGAAGCGGTGGACGAATTAACCCTAGACAGCCTGTAACAAGAGAGCAGGCTGCACAAATTGTTAAAAATGCTGAGAGTTTCGTTTTAGGAGCCCGTGGCTATTTGAATAATTCGGGAATAGTAGAAAGCATTGCTCCTACACAAGATTACACCGACGGAAGTGCAGTTTCAGGGAAAAATATTACTATTACAAATGCCAATGGTAGATTAGTTTCTATTATAACTTCAGCCTATGCGAACGCCTCTGGTACAAAGAATGAAAATACGGGTGCACCACTAACTGGCTCGAAGAGTGAACTTGTGGTCTTAAGGAATGGAATTCTCGGCAACAGTAATTTGCTTAATGTTGGGGACAGAATTCAATATATTACAGATAGTTCGAATACAGTCAAATATGTTTTTGTGATTTCGAACATTAGGGACGTTCGATATCTTGCTGTTCAAATCAGCGGAGTGGATAGGGCAAACCTGGTGATGGATGTTATTCAACTGTTTGATATGAACTATCCCGACATTTCCAGTATTTCAGGGGATCAGTCATTTAATTGGTCAAAAAATGAAAGATCTTCTTTTAGAATTGCTGAAAGCACATCAATTTCGGTAAATGGTATTAGAACAGATCTATCAGCTGTGACCGATGATGCAACTGCCATACTAACGCTCGACAGTAACAACTTAGTCAAAGAAATTCAGTGTGTAGATTTTGGGATTAATACTGAAGCGCGTAGAGTAGTGAGAGGAATTGTTGAGGAGAATAATCCGGACCTGGGGTATCTGACATTATTCAATGAGGATGGTTCAGGCTCTGGAAACAGCGGCTCTGCTATGTTGCGAACATATAACTATGTTGATCAGAACAAGACGGAAATCTACAGAAACCATAAGCTGGTCAAAGCAGACAGCATCCAGGCTGGTGACACTGCATATATTCGGCTTGATGATGATGGGGACATTTCTTCCATCAGCGCCGTAGACAATTACACCAAGAAATACGGTAAAATCATATCGAAGCTCCCGACGGAGATTATTGTTGAATATGAAGACGGTACTCAACAGCTGTTGTTTGTGGGAGATGGTGTGCTTGTGGTCAGGGATAAGCTTCTGGTTGGATTACAAGCTTTGAATGACGGTGATCGTGTTAGGTTGCTAATCAATGAAACTAACCGAGACACTGATTTGAAGGAGATTACTATAGAGGGCACTGACCACTATGTCACCAATATTTATAAAGGCAGGATCACAAATATTGATGATATGTCTGATAAAATAACTGTTTTAGGTATGCAGGTCTTTAATAAAGGAAATTGGGAGCGTATTGACTGGAAGGGAGTAAAAACGATACCATTTGCAGATGGGCTCAAGATTTACTCAGCTAGCTCCGGGGGGACGGTTCTTGATATTGATACAGCAAATAGGCTGCTTTATTCAAATGAGGCTTACATCGCTGTTGAAAAAACATATGGTGGAGAGGAACAGGCCGTGCTACTTTCCTATAGAAATAGCACAGACACAATAGTACCGACTAATAGCGGCACAATATCCGGTAACACATCCGGATCGGGTAGTTTTATACTTGCGCATGTTAACAGAGAAATATACTATTCTGCTGGAAGCATTGTCGTTAAGAATGGAAGGCTCACAACAGGAAACAGCCTGAATGATAAAGATAAGGCATATCTTGCACTGGATCGGGAATATTCCAGTGGCAATTACTACGCATCAGTAGTTTCGGTGGATCAGCCGCAGGCAGCAAACGGAATGATTCTTTACCGCGGAAGGATAAAGGATATTAACGAAGAATTGAACTTTACACTGGAGTCATTCTCCCAGCTGCAGGGAACCGATTGGGAATACAGCAATACCCCAAAGACACTCAATATTACCTTTGACACCAGAGTGTTGATTGATGTAGGCGTTCTCAATATTCGTGATTTCAAAGGCTACGGTGCAGATAGCTATTTGAATCGAACAGTATATGTGGTGGCCGACGGGCCAAATGCGGTTCTTGTGAGTACCGCACCATATGGCATTGAAAATGTGAGGGGGACGGTCTCCTCAGTAAATGATGACGAAATTAGTTTACGAAGGGCGAAAATCTACAATGCATCGACCTATATGTGGGATAACATTGCCGATACTACTATCAATGTTTTGAAAAACTCGGTTATCATTAAAGACGGCAGGGTCAGTAATATAGGAAATATTACCAAGGGTACAACCTTGAGAATAATTAAGAAGGATGCCAGCACGGTTGGAGATGTTTACATAATATTTATCGAATAAGCAGTTGGAGGTGCTCATTGATGAAGAAAGAGTTATATAAATTACTTATAGTATTACTTTCACTGATACTTATATTTCCCAGTTCGGCATTCGCCCGGGAAGGGATCTGCGGATATGAGGGCGGCATATCATCGGGAGAAGAAGCTGGCAGGACCGAGCTTGAATATCAGGAGGTAATATTTATTACCGGGGAGCCAGTTGTTTTCAAGGGTACGCTTAGCATTAAGAAGAATCAGCGAAAGGATAAAATTAATACAACCTACACATATAATCTTAGGAATACTGAACATGATGGGACTTTGACCCGAGTGCTTGTTTTTGAAACATATGCCCAGACGAAGGAGAATTGTCAAATCACTGAAACTTCGAGTTTGACATCTGCAAGAGAAAACATTGATCTTGACGGTACAACCTATACTATTGCTAATCGCAGCGGTTATGAATTTACACGCTCCAGTCTGATCGATCCACAGCCTGCTGTCCAATATCACTCCGGGAGCATGAGAAGCAGGAAGGTATATCAGGTAGGCGCGGCATCAGAAGGGAATACTGTGACAGTTGAGTGTGATGGAAAGATTAGTGGTTACGACCAGTATTGGGGAAATGCTGAGAGCCTTAAGCTGAATTATGTAATCAGTGGTGAAAAGGTTGGGGGTAATAATGCTGACAGGTGGGGCGGAACTGCGACAGTTTCAATTTCTTCTAGATCAATAGAAGAGCTACAGTATCAAAAAAATCTACCTGATCAGATTAGCTTTGAAGGTAGCTATGTTCAAAGCCGAAAGAACAATAATGTGCTTGAATACAAGTGCTTTTTACCCGAATTTGATGCAAAAGGCGTATCAACTGACAGAATGCTTGAATACAAGGATAGTTTGAAAATTGAAACCTTCCCGACTCAGGAAAGGCTTCCTACGGCTAACCCGGCTAATATACGGGGACATTGGGCAGAAAAGGAAATTATGATCATGTTTGGCCTTGAAGTGTTTAAAGGAAACGGGTCGAATTTCTTTCCTGACAATTATATGAGCAGAGCTGAATTTGCTACAGGATTGGTTCAGATAGCCAAGGAAATTCCATCAGATCCTGCATTGAAAGTCAGGGCGGCAACAACAACGAGGAGAACTTCGCGAAAGGAGCTCATAGTATCTCCCTTTGACGATGTTTCTATTGAGAATGTCTATTTTGAACAGATTAAAAGCGCATATGATCGTAATCTGCTAAATGGGAAGGGGTACAATATTTTTGCGCCGAATGACAGTATAACAAGAGCTGATGCTACATTGGCATTTGTAAGGACTATCGGACTTGAGAACATGGCGCCGACGCCTACTGCAGTTGCGGACTTTAGAGACAATGATATTATTCCCGCCCATGCGAGGAATGCTGCATATGTGGCACAGAAAATTGGGCTCATACGTGGTGACAATAGAGGAAATATGAATCCGACTAAAAGGTTGACAAAGGCGGAAGCTGCAGTCATGTTCAGCAACCTTATCAAGTATTTACAGTATGATATAAGCAAGGAATATAGTGAACGGCTTATAAATTATTGATACGAAGGGATAAAGAGCAAAGCGAGGTCTAGCACATTTGCTACGGGAAGTTGAGAACCGTCCCAAGTGTGCCAAGTGTGCCAAGTATGCCTAGGTTTAGATCTGGGGATAGTACGAGAACCGCCTTGGACTTGAGAACCGTCCCCGACTTTCTGGAATTTGAGAACTGTCCCTAACAAAATTTAAAGGAGTCTTAGTGTGAAAAATTATCTTAAAAAATCGGTATTGTGTCGAGTTATTTGCACTTTTTTGGTAACTTTTTTATTCTTCGGTCAGGTATCCTATGCATCGACTCCCGGGCAACAGGCACAGCAAGCTTCGCTTACCGAACGAACCGGGCAAACTGAAGAGACACAGGAACCGCAGCAAGGGGATCAAAATGCTAGCGATCTTCTTTATCTTGGAGGTGTCCTGGAAATGATTCGTGATCAATATAAAGGCGACATATCCGAGGAAGAGCTGGTATACGGAGCCGTTAGAGGGATGTTGGGTTCACTTGATGACTACACAACCTATTTTGATAATGAGCAGACAGATACCTTTATTGAAAGCATTAATGGTACTTTTGGGGGTATTGGTGTATCAATGAGGGTAAATGGTGATTATATTACTATTCTAGAGGTATATCCTGACACGCCGGCTGAAAAGGCGGGTTTGCTACAAGGAGACAAGATTATTGATGCAGATGGGATAAGCCTTGTGAAGCAGGATACGGACAAAGCGGCTTCCGTCATAAGAGGCGAAGTTGGCACAAAGGTGCGCTTGGGGATACTTAGAGATGGAAGCGCTACTATTAAAATAATTGATGTAACCAGAGATATTGTTAGGATTAATCCTGTTACCTATGAGATAAGGGGTGACATTGGCTACATAAAGCTGGACTCGTTTAATGAAAATACGGATGAGTTTATGTCAAAAGCACTGCAAGAAATGGACGATAACGGTATTACTAAGCTAGTGTTTGATCTTCGAGACAATCCGGGCGGCGAGGTTAATCAAGCGGTCCAAGTAGCACGCAAGTTTGTACCTAAGGGGTTAATCACAAAGCTTGATTACCACTCCTCAAGATATGACGACATCAACTATTACTCCTATTTGGATAATCCTAAATATAAGCTGGCTGTGCTTGTGAATGGCTTGAGTGCAAGCGCATCCGAAATTGTTGCTGGTGCAATTCAGGATACAAGCGCAGGGAAGCTTGTAGGCACAAAAACCTACGGAAAGGCGAAATTTCAAAGCCTCATTCCTTTATTATCGTTGGATGCATTTAATAAATACGCACAGATGGGAATCTATACAGTAAGCGGGAATGAGCTTCAAGCCTTTTATGGAATTACACCAAAAGAAAGTGAGATTGTAGGCTACACGAAAATGTCATTGGGTGTCTATTATACTCCAAACGGCAGGATGATTGATGGAGCAGGACTTGTGCCGGATATTGTGGAAGATGATTCTCCGGCTGTTAATGGCGTCCACATTGATACCATTAGGAAGTTAGGGGGGACGGTTCTTCTGAAGCTTAACAGCGTAGGTATGGATGTATATTATACTGAAATGCTGTTAAAGGCGATGGACTATAAGATTGAGGCCCCCGACAACCTTATGGACGAAGAATCGGTTGCAGCTCTAAGATCTTATCAGAAAAAATCCGGGCTGTATGTAGATGGAATTCTTGGTGAGAAGACTCGGGTTGCCTTAAACAATGATTTACTTAAGCTCATAAATAAATATGATAATCAGTATGTCGCTGCAGTTGCTTCGCTAAATCAGTGAATTCCCCAATTTGCTCGATTGTTGAGAAGCGTCCCCCAAATTTTAATTTGAGAAGCGTCCCCCAAATTTTAATTGAATTTTAATTGAAAAGAGGGGACAGGTGTGTTAGTGTTTTAATGGGACTGATGACAAGATGCATTTTGGGAGGCGCATTTCAATTGGTGTTTTCAAGCCTGTTTTTTATTTGTGTTTTTTTGCCGATTTGTCTGGGAATGTACTACATCATAAAGAGCAGGACTTACCGTAATTGGGTTTTGATTGCCACTTCATTGCTGTTTTATGCATGGGGTGAGCCTGTATGGGTGTTACTCCTGATATTTTCAACGTTCTTCAATTGGTTTATGGGGCTGCTCATTGACAAAAATATTGGCAACTGGAGAAGCAAGGTCTCTTTGGGAATAGCTGTCGCAGAAAATCTTCTGTTCCTGGTTTTTTTCAAGTATTCAGGCTTTATTGCAGATAATATTAATGGTGTTTTGGGGACGAGCATTCAAATATCCAGCTTTGCTCTTCCTATTGGGATATCCTTTTATACATTTCAAATTATTTCTTATGTAGTTGATGTTTATAGACGCGATGTTGCGGCTCAAAAATCCCCCTTTAAATTACTGCTTTATGTTTCAATGTTTCACCAGCTTATTGCGGGGCCTATTCTGCGATATAAGGATATTGCTGAAGCCATCGACCACCGTGTTGAAAGTGCAAAGGAGTTTAATTATGGAGTGGGACGGTTCATAATGGGTCTTGGCAAAAAGGTTCTGATAGCTAATACTGCCGGAAAGGCTGCTGAAGCTTTCCTGGGGACAGACTATTCAAGGCTGCCTGTAACAGGTGCCTGGCTGGGGATTATTTTCTTTTCGATTCAGATTTATTTCGATTTTTCTGGCTATTCTGATATGGCCATTGGACTTGGCAGGATGTTTGGCTTTAGGTATAAGGAGAATTTCAATTATCCTTACATATCAAGGTCTGTGACCGAATTCTGGCGCAGATGGCATATTTCATTGAGCAGTTTTTTCAGAGACTATGTCTATATTCCCTTAGGCGGTAACAGAAGCCATAAGGTCAGAAACCTCTTTCTTGTCTGGTTGCTGACAGGCCTGTGGCATGGTGCAAGCTGGAATTTTATCATTTGGGGTCTATACTACTTTCTTCTGCTCCTGGCTGAAAAGCTCTTCCTCAGCAAGCTGTTTGAGAAAATTCCTACGGTTTTCGCAAGAGTGTATCTATGGGTAGCTGTTATTATTGGCTGGGTATTCTTTTATCACACCGACCTAAGCCAGGCCTTGAACTTCCTTGGGATTATGTTCGGTGTAAATGCTGTATCTGCTTCCGGCCCAGAGGTCAGTATTTATTTTTGGAACAACGCGTTGTTTCTCATAATTGCCTTTATAAGCTGCACGCCTGCAATGAAGTGGATTTATCAAGGGATTAAAGTCCGTAGTGAAACGCGGGGGACAAGTGGAAAGAGTTTAGGTGTTATAGATTCCTTCTTAAGGCCGGCATTTAACATTTGTGTGCTGGTGCTTTCCATTATTTTTTTGGTGGGACAGTCCTACAATCCATTTTTGTACTTCAGGTTCTAGCATGTAGGAGAGTAGAGTGTAAAGTAGCTTTTGAAAACAGCCTAAAGCACTATCGAGGCAGATGGGATAGGAGGCGCTCATATGAAAAATTTAAGAATTGATGCGATTGTTTTTATACTAATAATTTCCGTATTAGGCATTCTCAATTTCTTTAATTTTGATAAGCCGGAGATTTCGGTGCTGGAAAACAGAGCGCTGAGGAGCAAACCGGAGTTTTCAATGAAGGAGCTGTTACAAGGCGTCTACTTAAAGAGCTATGAGGACTATTACAGCGATACTTTTATTTTTAGGGACAGTCTTGTTAAAGCAAACAGGGATCTGCGGCATGCGATGGAATTTTTAGGCCCGGATGTAACACTGATAACAGCCTATGACGATATTCAGAAGCCCGAAGAGGCGTACGAACAAGCACAGAGCGATATGGCCGGAGATCTGGACGGCAAGGGAGTGGGGAATAGTGCACTTAGCGAGGCCGGAAATGTCCCAAATGATGGCTTGAGCGATGGAGGCGGGAACAGCACCGCAAATGGTAATGGAAACAGCGGCATAAGCACCCCGGGAGGCCTTGGGGGCGAGGAAATCGCTAATGGTGGAATGAACGGAATGACTGGCGAAACCGGAAGTAGCGTCGCAGGCAAGGTAAATTCTGACGCCTCAGCAGAACGGACAGCTTCAGAGACAGGCGCGGCGGAAGAAGAAATCGAGAAGGACTTCGGGGATGGTCAGGATGTTGGATATTGGCTTGTTGTGGATGGAAAGGCAGTTCAGCTGTTTAAGTTTAACAAGGAAAGCTTCGAATACTACTCTCAAATCCTCAATAAGTATAGCCAGAAGATGGGAAGCGGGGTAAAAATCTATTCTATGATACCTCCTACGGCGTCGGAGTTTGTCCAGCTAAAACGATACAAGGGTATAACCGATTCTCAAAATGACGCCCTTGGCTTCCTGAAAAGCAAGCTAGACAAAAGCATAACATCGGTAAATGTATATGACACACTCAATGAGCATAAGGACGAGTACATATATTTCCGAACCGACCACCACTGGACTGCGCTCGGGGCCTACTATGCCTATGCCTCTTTTATGGAGGCCAAACAGGAACAACCTGTGCCCTTGGTACAGTATGAGAAACTGGACCTTGGCAACTATTTGGGGAGCTCTTACACTAAGACCCTTAATAAAAGTCTTGAAAAGAACCCAGATAACTTCATCGCATATAAACCCTTTACGAATTATGAATATATTATGCATTACGGGAAGGACGAAGAAGAAGCGGATGTCATCGACATGAAATATGCTGATCAGATAAGCAACAAGTATTTGACCTTCATAAGCTCTGGAGGAGGCACCTGGAGCGTAATTAAAACCGATGTTCACAATGGGAAAAGGATAATGGTCATAAAGGATTCATTTGGTAATGCGCTGGTTCCTTTTCTGCTGCCCCATTATGAGGAAATTTACGTTGTAGATGCGCGATTCTACAGCATCAAAGCCACTGGTAAAACCATTGTTGAGTTTGCACATGACAAAGGAATAGATGAGCTACTCTTTGTCATCTACATGGAGGACGTGAATTGGCACAAGTTCATGAGCGGTGTTGATTCGCTTCTCGGCAGCGAAGAGCAGGCTGAGACAGTTAAAACCGATTAACTCTTATTGGAGACTGCCGGCCTTTCTAGGGATTTTGCGATGTAGCATGTTTTGAGTTGTACAACACAATAACTGCTTATATGTATGAGGCATGACACTATATATTGTGCAGCAAAAACTGAATAAGGTAAGATCGAATGGCCTTCCCTAAAAGTAATTATTGATAAATAACTTCTTTTTGGGGAAAACAGCGTCTAGCAGGTTTTCTTTGCTATTTATCTCCACTCTGCCCGCATTTTTCAAATCTTCGACCGTAGCAAAGCCTGTTATTAGCTGAGACAGAGCCTGTACGTCACAACTCAAATCAACAGCTTTATCTGTTCTTTGTGCCCTATGAGATGAGTTTTCCCATGAAATGCGATAATTGCCAGAGTTCACAGGAAAGAACTCGTCCTCAATTCCTATGATAATCTCGCCCGAGCCTTCAGGCGTCGACATAAGGTTAAGTGCTTTTTCCACATTCACAACACGATTCATACCGTAGGTCGATATTTCCTGCTTAATTTCGTAAGGCTCGTGGAAGAATGGAAGCAAATTTACGAAGGAGGGACTGTCCCATAGCATTTTCTCTATCTGCGCCGTCAAGCCTCCAATAAAGCTGAAAATGCCGGTAAATGCCTGGCGATCCAGCCATATTAGCTCTTGAACGTGCATATTATTCTTATTGGTTTCTGGTTTCTCCACATGAAATTTAATGTAGCCCCTGGCTAAACCCTGTTCATTGTACCAAATGTAAAGATAGACATTATCTTTGTAGGGATCCTTTTCCAAAAACCTTTTCCACAGTGCCTCATTTCTGACGACTGCAAGGTTCTTATCTACTATGTATTGCTCGTATAGGCTTATGATATCCTTAGGATCCATATCATTAGTGTAAAGCTTCAGCGTCCCGGTTTGATTGAACTGTCTAAAGGCTGAAATCGGAATACTATAGCCGATTCTCGTCATATTGAGTTCATAGCCAAACTTCCGGTAATATTTATGTGAAAATGGGTAGAGGTAAGAGAACACATAACTATTCTCATACATCTCCTGCATGGTATAATCAAATATTCTTCTCATGTACCTCTTCTCTCTCTCCTCGGGAAGAGAAGCGACCCCACCGACACCACCCATAGGTACATGGATGCCGTTAAAACATACTTGGAAGGGAGTAAGTAAAAAGCAAGAACACATCTTCCCCTGGTCATCAAAGGCTGCACGGCCTTGTTTGTAATCATCAGGGGATTTATCCGGCTCCGACTGGGCCTTGCTGAAATCCTGCTTATACAAAAACGCAATGGACTGTATTTTCTCCATTAAAATCTCTTCTTCCGGTCTTATTGGTCTGATTTCCATGGCATCCTCCGAATATGTATTTTTACACAACACACATTACTATGTAAGAGTTGTAAAGAGTGTAAGGAGATTATATCATGAATCTACGAAGATTCATGATATAATTGCGCATCGCCGTTTTGCGGCTAAGGACACAAGGCAAAGACTCGGCGGCGCATAAATTCTGCCGGAGGCATATACTATCTGTGCCTATGATCTTGCAGATAGTATATCATGAATCTGCGAAGATTCATCATATACTTGCGCATCGCCGTTTTGCGGCTAAGGACACAAGGCAAAGACTCGGCGGCCCATAAATTCTGCCGGAGGCATATACTATCTGTGCCTATGACCTTGCAGATAGTATATCATGAATCTGCGAAGATTCATCATATACTTGCGCATCGCCGCTTTGCGACTCGGTGCAAAGGCAAGATACATTTCTGCTCCGCTAAACCTTCTTATTATAATAAAGCTTTAGTACAAGCTTTACTGCAACAATGAACAGTGTAACTGCAAGCAATGTGAAAAATACCGTTTTGTCGAAATAATTTGATATTAGCATTGCAATGGCAATAGCCATTATTGACATGTTGATGCCCACACCACCTATCTTGGCATCAATATGCTTCTGTCTCTCGTCGTTCTCTTCAATGTACAGGGCTTTAAGTCGTTCTGCGCTTTTTAGTGCCTCTAAGTATTTCCACATAAAAATGACGACAACTGCGCCGATACCTACACCGAAGCCCAGAGCGAATGATGTAGCAAGACTATTAAGCTCACCAAAAACTGTGATAAAAATCATTATTAGGATTACAGCACAATAGACTCCTGAAAAGATAAGCCGCTTTTTTATTTTTTGTTTAAATTTCTCCATTTATATTTCCTCCACTTCAGAAAAATCGAATATTTCCTCAATCGTCATATCAAAATACCTTGCGATCTTATAAGCTAGTACAAGTGAGGCAGTGTATTTCTCGACTTCAATTGATGTAATGGTTTGCCGTGTAACTCCCACTGCTTCTGCAAGCTCTTCCTGCGATATCTTTCTTTTCTTTCGTAATTCAGCAATTCTTGATTTCAAAGCGTCACCTCCGTATTGCAAAGTTAACTATGCATTAAAAGTATAGCAAGCTTTGCATATGTTGTCAAGCAAACTTTGCAAAAAGTTTAAGTATTTTATTGGAGCAAGCAAAAATGAATAAAGACATAATATCTATTTTTTCTTTTCATTACATCTTGTTAACTAAAAGTATAAATTTTAGGAATATTGACAATACTTATTATCAATACAAGGTGCATATTGCTTACATATCCAATATAATGCAATTCACGATAAAACGAGTATTGTAAGGGGGCTATCGAATGAAAGAGTTATTGAAACGGACAGAAAAGACAAGAGGAATTAGCAGAATAATCGATAAAGTGGCAGAGGGCATAAAAACGAAACCTGGAAAGACAGTGGTTATCGTACTGGCGGCTGCCTTTCTTACATGCCTGATTAGGGTGAATTCTTATACTGAAAGTGTAAATAGTGGGTTAGCGGACAACCTTATAAGGCTGCATGTCGTTGCTAACAGTGATTCCCCGCATGATCAGGAACTAAAGCGCGAGGTTAGAGATGCGGTTTTATCCTATATGCATAAGGAAATCAAGAATTCAAAGGATATAGAACAAACCAGGGCGCTAGTAAGGGACAGCTTGAATGAAATAGCATATGTTGCAGAAAGTACGATTCGCGAACAAGGCTATAGGTATGAGGTGAAAACGATGCTTGGTAGTCATCCCTTCCCAACTAAGGTCTACGGTGATATAAATTTGCCCGCTGGTAATTATCAGGCTCTAAGAGTAGTGATTGGAAAGGGAGCCGGATCTAATTGGTGGTGTGTTCTTTTCCCGCCGCTTTGTTTTGTGGATGTGACACATGGCACTGTACCGGATTCGGTTAAAGAGGATCTGAAAATGGTACTCACTCAGGAAGAGTATGATATCGTAACAGCTTCTGATGGTGAAAGTGATATACCTATAAAAATTAAGTTCAAGATTGTTGAGATATTTCAAGAATCCAAAACAAAGCTAGCAGGCGCAATTGACAAGCTCTTCAAGACACAGGGCTAACAAGGAGAAGCTGGGGGACGGTTCTCTCGCTAACTGGTGGGGAAGGTTCTCTCGCCAACTAGGGGGGACGGTTCTCCTGCTTCCTCTAGTTGACCTTGGTGATAAAGCAGGAGAACCGTCCCCTCACCTGAATTCCGAGAGAACCGTCCCCCACGATTTTTCTTGACGCGAATAGGCTTCTTATGTATAATGTTATCTAATATTTTCAAGGCTATAACAAATAGAGGACATAGGAGTAACGAATAGGAGGTTTTATCTCATGGCGTTTTTTTATAATGAACCGTCCCGGACTTTTAATGAGTACTTGCTATTACCAAATCTGACACCAAAAAATTGCACACCCCAGAACATAGACTTAACAACACCGATTGTAAAATTCAGCAGAGGAGAAAAGGCCTCCATAAACATCAACATACCGCTCGTATCTGCAGTAATGCAAGCCGTTTCGGATTCAGGAATGGCAATAGAGCTGGCAAGATGCGGAGGTCTTTCGTTTATCTATGTTTCACAGCCAATTGACACTCAGGCGGAGATGGTCCGTAAGGTGAAAAAATACAAGGCTGGCTTTGTTGTAAGCGATTCAAATCTGAAGCCGGAAGATACTCTTGCGAAAGTGCTTGAGTTGAAGGCACGAACTGGGCATTCCACAATAGGCATTACTGAGGATGGCTCTCCAACCGGAAAGCTACTTGGCATGGTAACCAGCAGGGATTATAGAGTGAGCAGAATGCCCACCGATAGGAAGATAAAGGAGTTTATGACCCCCTTTGAGTCTTTGATTTATGCTGAGGAAGGCATAACCCTCAAAGAAGCAAATGATATGATATGGGATCACAAGCTTAATTGCTTGCCGATTATCGACAAGAATCAGAATCTGCTCTATATGGTATTTAGAAAGGACTATGACAGCCATAAGGAGAACCCCCTGGAATTGTTGGATTCACATAAGAGGTACATGGCAGGAGCAGGGATTAACACAAGGGATTATATGGATAGGGTCCCGGCGCTCGTTGATGCAGGCGTGGATATTCTTTGCGTGGATTCGTCCGATGGTTATACTGAATACCAGAAGGAAACAATTGAATGGGTGAAAAAAGAATATAATGGCGAGGTAAGGGTTGGCGGAGGAAATGTTGTTGATAAGGAAGGCTTCATGTATTTGGCCGAAGCTGGGGCTGATTTTGTAAAGGTTGGCGTAGGCGGAGGATCCATATGCATTACAAGAGAACAAAAAGGAATTGGCCGTGGACAGGCAACAGCATTGATTGATGTTGCCGAAGCGAGGGATGATTACTTTGAGAAGACGGGCATCTATATACCAATTTGCTCTGACGGCGGTATCGTTCATGATTATCACATGACTCTGGCTCTTGCCATGGGAGCTAACTTTATTATGCTGGGCAGATACTTTGCGCGATTTGATGAAAGCCCAACAAGAAAACTTAAGATTGGCAATAACTATGTGAAGGAATACTGGGGAGAAGGATCAAACAGGGCGCGCAACTGGCAGAGATATGACATGGGAGGAAACCAGAAGCTGGACTTTGAAGAAGGTGTTGACTCATACGTGCCTTATGCAGGCAACATGAAGGATAACCTTGATACAACTTTGAGTAAACTTAAAGCGACTATGTGTACCTGCGGAGCTCTTAACCTTGATGAGCTTCATAGCAAGGCGAGATTGACTCTTGTGTCCTCCACAAGCATTATTGAGGGCGGAGCCCACGATGTTATATTGAAGGATAATGAAACGACTGTATAAGCTATAGTTTTGTTGTACCATATTGTCCTTGCTGCCTATAGGGATCAGTTTCTTTATATGCAGCAAGGAACTAATGGGATAATGTGGAATTATATGTATTGACATTATAGAAGCAGTATCTTATAATAGTTTAAGCTATAAAAGAAGGGTATGTTTTCTAAAGAATGTTTGTATTTTGATGTTTATTACGTGTAAACTCTCCAGGCACTGAAGCAAAGAACAGTGCTATTTTATATATTCTGTTCCGGTTTTTAAGTTAATTACAACAGAATAATTACAGCGTAAAGGCATATATTATCAACACAAAATTAAATTGGTAAAGGAGAGGCTCAAATGGCAGGCAAAGAAGTCATAGTAACCTATGAGGGCTTAAAGAAGCTGGAAGAAGAGCTTGAGCAGCTTAGAGGACCTAAGAGAATGGAAATTAAAGAGAGGATTAAGGTTGCACTCTCATTTGGCGACATTACTGAGAACTCAGAATATGATGAAGCAAAGAATGAACAGGCATATATCGAAGGCAGAATAGCACAGCTGGAAACAATGCTCAAGAATGTTAGAGTTATTGATGAAGAAGATGTCAGCACGGATAAGGTGACAATTGGCTCCAAAGTTACAATCCTTGACATGGAGTACGATGAGAAAATTGTTTATTCGATAGTCGGATCCACTGAGGCTGATCCTGCTCAGTATAAGATATCTAATGAATCGCCTGTTGGTAGTGCTTTGATGAACAAAAAGAAAGGAAATGTAGTTGAAGTAACTGTGCCGGATGGTGTTTTAAAGTTTAAAATAGTCAAGATAGACAAATAATAGTTCAGGAAACTTGTACCTGAGGAATAATTTAATATATAATTATATAGGAATAACAGTTTATACAATATAAACTGTTATTCTTACATATATAAAGGTTACTTTGACCAGGTTGTTGAAAAGGGATAATACCTTATGTCTAGTATTAATGATACAATATTTGCAAGGCATATATAAAAAATGCCGAAAACATAGGAGGATTCAGATGGCTGATAATATTGAAATAAACGAGGATGTAAATGAGATAAGTGACCTAAGTGAGATTTTAAAGGTTAGGAGACTTAAGCTGCAAGAGCGCCAACAAAATGGGAAGGACCCTTTTGAGGTCACAAAGTATGATGTGTCGCATCATTCAAACGAAATTATTGACGGATTTGAAGCATTGGAGAATTCTCCCGTTTCAATCGCCGGAAGGCTTATGTCCAAAAGGGGCATGGGCAAGGTTAGCTTCTGTGATTTACAGGATCGCGGTGGGAGGATACAGCTTTATATAAAGATTGATGATATAGGCGAAGAAGAGTATGCGGAGTTTAAAAAGTATGATATAGGTGATATGATAGGTGTTAAGGGCACTGTTTTCAGGACTAAAAGAGGAGAAATTTCAGTTAAGGCGACCAGTATTATTCTCCTGGCAAAGTCTCTGCTGCCGCTACCCGAAAAGTGGCATGGGCTCAAGGATGTAGATTTACGCTATAGGCAAAGATACTTAGACCTGATAATCAACCCGGATGTCAAAAAGACCTTTATTACCAGAAGCCAAATTATTGGGGAGATAAGGAGATTTCTCGATGATAGAGGCTTTCTGGAGGTTGACACGCCAATCCTAAGCACGATTCAAGGCGGGGCGACGGCTAGACCATTTATCACTCATCACAACACTCTTGATTTGGATCTCTACCTTAGAGTCGCACCGGAGCTTTATCTCAAGCGCCTTATTGTTGGCGGTCTGGAAAAGGTCTATGAGATGGGCAGGATGTTTAGAAACGAAGGAATGTCAATTAAGCACAATCCCGAGTTTACTATGATGGAGGTTTACGAGGCATACAATGACTATAAAGGCATGATGGAGCTGACCGAACAGCTTATCTCAACTGTGGCTGAAACAGTGCTCGGGACAACCCAAATAGCATATCAGGGCCAGGAAATCGACTTAACTCCACCTTGGAACAGGATGACAATGCGTGATGCTGTTCTCAAATATTCCGGAGTTGATTTTGATACTATCGAGAGTGATGAGGCAGCTCGTAAGGTAGCAGGGGAAAAGCAGTTACATGTTGATGCCAAGATGACAAAGGGTGAGGTAATGAATCTTATGTTTGAGGAAATGGCTGAGGAGCATCTGATTCAACCAACCTTCATTATGGATTATCCGGTTGAAATATCACCGCTTACAAAGAGAAAGGCGGATAAACCTGAACTGACAGAAAGGTTTGAGCTGTTCATAACCGGCAGGGAAATGGCCAATGCATATTCGGAGCTTAACGACCCTATTGATCAGAAGGAAAGATTTCTCAAGCAGGTTCAGAAGCGAGAGTCCGGCGATGAAGAGGCAAATATGATGGATGACGATTATATTAATGCACTGGAATATGGACTGCCGCCTACAGGGGGTTTAGGTATTGGGATAGACAGACTGATTATGCTATTGACAGACTCATATTCTATAAGAGATATACTACTCTTCCCCACAATGAAGCCGAGAGATTGATAAAACCCGTAAAACCTGCGGCGAAGGGTTAAAGGCGAAGACTTAATGGCTGATGACCAAGGCAAAGAGGCCTGGGGCTAAAGGCTAGCGACTAACAGCCAGGGGGAGTTAAGGTACTCAGTAGAGGGGTGAAGTGAAGGTATGACAAAAAATGAAGCTCGAAAAATCCTTGGAGTCACGAAAGAGACCAGCAGGGAAAGCATAGAGAGAAGATACAGTATGTATCTGAAAAGATACAGGATGGAGCTTGAGCAGGCAAAAATGGCTGCAAGGCAGGATGAGGAAGAGAATCTAAACGATCAAGCAAACACAGGTGATCTAGCTAACACTGATGTAACCAATATCTCTGAAACAAGCGATGTAGCTAGTGCTGCCGACACTGCTGTAGATGACGGCTCTGATACCGCCGATCAAAAACTCGCTGTAACACAGGACAAGTCGCAAAGGTCATTGGAACAGGATTTTGATCAGATTACACAGGCTTACAATGTTCTAATGGGCTATGAGGTAGCAATAAAGGAAGAACCACCAAGCAAAGCAGCGCCCTTGCTAAATAAGGTTGGCATAGACGAAAAGAAGACCAAGAATTTTTTCTTCTATTATAAGTACCATATACTCGTTGCAATTTTAGCAATAATAGCTGTTGTCCTTACAATAAGAGGATGCGTAAATAGGGTAGAGAATGATTTCAATCTGGCATTTATCGGAAGATTTAATTATAGTAATGCTACAGATGACCTGACGGCGAGCATTAAAGCAAACATACCTGAAATACTTGAGCCTGGCATCAATGGAGCTTATATAGCGGATGATAACTTTGGAGAGCAGCAATATGCTATGGAGATGAAGGCAACTGTTCTTCTTGTAGCAGGTGATATCGATGTATTTATTATGGATAAAGCCTGTTTCGAAAGATATGTGGAACAGGGAGCGTTTTTGAACCTGGATGAAATTGCACCTCGGCTTGGCGTGAACATGGAGGATAACAAAGAATTCATAGCCAGAATCGAGGATGACACACAAGAGACTGAGGACGGCTTACCTGAGAATTCAGATTCTGCCCATATGCCGCAAGAGGAGCATCTTTATGGTATTGATGTATCAAACAGCAGTGTTTTGGGACAGTCAGGTGTTATAGGCGGGGAAATGATTGCTTCTATATATGTTGGCTCTGAGCAGATAGATAAGGCAGAGAAGCTAATAAAGCTCTTATTGGAATGACTTATATAAAATGAAGTGGACAGGAGGAGTGTCAATGTCAAGTGAACTTATTATGACCAGTGTAGATTCTGACCAGGAAGCAAAGGTGGTAGTAAGCGGCGAAATAGATATATATACTGCCCGACAATTTAAGGAAAAACTCTATCAGTTTGTTGACAATAGCACAAAGGATATTGTCATAGACTGCAGCGACTTGGATTATATTGACAGTACCGGTCTGGGTATATTTGTAGGCGCTTTGAAAAAGGCCAGGCTTACTGACAGAAATATTAGTCTTGAAAACATCAGGGATAACATTAGAAAGCTATTCAACATTACCGGCCTGGATAAGCTCTTTATAATTCGGTGAAGCAGCAAAAAGGAGAAGAATAAAATGGAATCACGGGATAAAATCGTTGTTAAACTACCTTGTAAACCCGAATATGTTAGTGTTGCAAGGCTTACGGTGTCGGGGGTTGCCAGCAGAATCGGCTTTGACATAGATACTGTAGAGGATATAAAGGTTGCGGTATCGGAAGTCTGTAGCAGGATTATTAGTGTAGCCGGTTCTTCTGAAAAACAATATGAAATCTGGTTTGACATAAGCGCAAAAAAGTTGACCATTAGCTTTAGTGCTAAAATTGAGCGAATTAACTGCATATTTGAAGACGATGAGGACGGTCTTGGCGCAGCTATTATTAACGCATTTATGGATGAGGTCGAATACTGCCCGGAAGGGAAGGACTATATTTTATCTATGACAAAAAACTTTGAGGTGATCTCCTGCAATGGATTATAATCGTGATTCAGCTGCCTTGAAGAATTCGGATGATAACGATGCGCTTTTTGCCAGATATATTGTAGACAAAGACGTTTCTGTTAGGAATGAAATTGTTAGCAGATACTTATATCTTGCAGAAATTATATCAAGGAAGTTTCTAAACCGTGGAGTAGATTATGATGATATATATCAGGTAGCTTCCGTTGCATTGATAAAGGCGGTAGAACGTTTCGATCCTGAAAAGGGATTTAAGTTCGTCAGCTTTGCTACGCCCACAATTATTGGTGAAATTAAGAGATATTTTCGTGATAAGAATGCTGCAATCAGGATTCCCAGACGTATTTATGAAGCGTACCAGAAGGTAAATATGGCAAAAGACCAGTTGTCCCAGAAACTAAACAGAATCCCAAGAGCTGATGAAATTGCAGAGTTTTTGGGAATCAAGACGGAAGATGTGCTTGAAATTATTGAGTCGTGGAATGCATATAATATGCAGTCCTTTGACCAAAATGTCTACAGCGACGATGATTTAGAGCTGCATGAGACTATTGGGGATGAAGATGCTACCTTTGAAAGGATTGAAAACAGAGATTTTTTGGAGAAAAGTCTCTCAAAGTTTAATGAAGCAGAGAGAAAGTTCATTCATCTTCGCTATTTCAATAGGAAAACTCAAAAGGAGATTGCAGAAATAATAGGTGTATCACAAATGTATGTTTCACGTCTTGAACGCAAAGTTCTTGAACGGTTTAGAGGCTTGTTGGCAAAATAATTTTCACACAGTGCTTAATTTATTCTATTCATAATAAAATTGTTTATGAAAAACCTTTAGGGGGTAAGATACAGTTGTAGACAGTATCTGCCTATTTTATAAAGCGGGGCGGCGAGGCGAGGCAGATAGTAAATCATGTATTGATATATAAAGGGCGTGGAGTGTTTGAAAGGTCTTAATGTATATAAAAGACTTATCCCCAGCAGAATAAGCAGTGTTAGGATAGTAGTTGGAGAGCTTATTCATAATCTTCAGCGTTGCTGTGGCGAGCTTGATGAGGGTATCTTGTTCGAATTGAGGGTTGTACTCAATGAGCTACTGGTTAACGCAATTAAGCATGGTAACATGGATGATGAGAATAAGAATATCAAGATTGTTGCTGGTATTGTAAAGCACAAGGACCTGTTTGTCATTGTCGAGGATGAGGGATGCGGGTATGATTTTGATTATACAAGTGGCAATCTCGCACCTCTTTGCGAAGAAATTGAAACGTTTGATGTTTCTGAGTGCGCTGAATGTGGGAGAGGTATTTTGATAATTCAAAGCTTATGTGACAGTGTACGAGTTAATACCAAGGGCAACAAGACGGTTATTCTCAAAAGGATATTAAAAACCAGTCCAAAGGCAAAACAGTTATTGTAATAATCCTTCACACAGGCATTTTCAATGTAAGCTTAATATTATTCGTCTACATAACATATAGCGCTTGCTTTCTTACACAACCTGAATATTCTATGCCGCACAACTCAAAATGTACTCCATCGCAGAATGGCTCTATAGTCTTACTGCCCTTAACAGTATGATCTCGTTGCCCTTCAGATTGCATAAGAATAAGTAAGGAAGAAAGAAAAGTGGTAAAAAATAAAAATAAAAATGTGGTTGACAAAGCAAATGCATCATGGTACTATAATTAAGCCGCTTAAAACGGCGGCGTCCGAAGAAGCCTTTATACAGGCGGGCAGCGGGTTCCGGCAATCGGAAATATGGATTGCGGTGGCCAATAATTGTCTGTGACAGTTGTGTGAGCGGCCGACAATCGAAACTATCGATTGCAGCTATATGGACCTTGAAAAGTAAACAGTGAAGACAACAACTGCAATTGAGTAAAATCAATTGTGGTGTGTAAAGGAAACTCGTTAATTTTAAGAGTAAAGTACATTAGTACTTTAAAAATTGTAGAGCGACATAACGCATCGCCTTACAATTCAGCACTTTTCGTTAAGAAAAGATGCAAGTCAGTGTTCTGACGATTGGCTAAGCCAATTTCAGATTAAGTAAACAAAGAGCCGAATGGCTCTCTGAAAAAGTTTGGGATATTCCAGCAATGAATGGATACCACTTGGAGAAGGAGTCGGACTTACATTTAATTATGTGGGACGTTACTTATCCAATGAGGAATACTTCTTGCGAAGAAGCGTCCCCATACATTTTATAGAGAGTTTGATCCTGGCTCAGGACGAACGCTGGCGGCGTGCCTAACACATGCAAGTCGAGCGG
>Ga0123334_1001704_pt1 | contig 26866 bp, 2 predicted proteins | sample BiotimSIPDNA_FD_89706 | JGI IMG/M metagenome (GOLD analysis project Ga0123334, IMG submission 89706) | Anaerobic biogas reactor microbial communites from Washington, USA - Biogas_R1 time_0 SIP DNA | ecosystem: Engineered > Bioreactor > Anaerobic > Unclassified | place: Washington, USA | collected... | reverse complement strand
TAGGCAGTATCAGTGATCATAACCTTTCCCTCTATCCCGTTACCCTTACCCCTTATCTCAAGGGCTGAAGAGATATTTGTCTCATTCACCAGGAACGCGGTTGAATCAAGCTCAAGCTCCTTTTCAGTTACCTGAACGATCTTGTATTCACCGTTATTATGGCCCGAATTTGTAATCACTATGGTCTGTCCGGCACGGTACCCCTCTTCTATCCAGCTCCCCGCATTGCGGGTTATTGTATCTGAATCATCAGTATGGCTGAATGTGATCCAGTTCCCAACAATCTCAAGGGTGGTAGAGGTGCTTACCTCTGCATTGAAATTCCCGCCCTCAATAACAAGGTTCTGGTCACTCAGCGATTTTATAATATAGGTGCCATTATTTGCGTTTGCAGAGTTTATGATCCTGATGGTCTGGCCGACATAAAAGCCGTCTGTGATCCAGCTTCCTGCGCTTCGGCTTATGATGTCATCAGCGCCTGTGTCAGAAAGGGTTATCCAGCTCCCGCTAATTTCAAATGAGAGGTTATCACGGAATTCAGTGGTGAGGGTATCCCCGGTTGAAAGGGTTATGACCTTGTCTTCCACATTATCAATTGTATATATCCCGTTATTACCCCCCTGTGATCCCTTAATCAGAATCTTCTGACCCTTGTAGAACCCATCAAGAATAAAACTTCCTGTCTGCCTTGTGATTGTATCAGCCCCGTTTACCCCGTTATCCTTTAGCGTTATCCAGTCTCTGCCGGTTACCAGCATGTCCGCCCCTGTTACCCGCAGGTATTCACCGGTAAGGACAAGCTCATCATCCTCCCCGGTTTTTATGCTCTGCACATCCATATCCCATGAACTCTGGTTATTGATGATGATCTTTCCAAATCCATCCATAACCCTGAGCAGACCGTCAGTATCTGTTGAGAGGATATGGCCTGTGAGTTTTATAAGGCCTCCGTCTACTGTTACATTGTCAATAATAATGCGGTTGGTTGTATGGTTGTAGAAGACCTCTATGTCTGAATCCGTGAGGGTGATCCACTCGCTTTTTCCAGCGGTTTCAAGCGCGGCGATCTTTTCAGCAAGTGTCCCACCGCCTGAAACAGGTGAGTTGTCAAGCAGTGTAAGCGTGCGGTCTGCATTTCCGCTCTGGATTGGACCGTTTATGTTGAGCATCCTCGCGGTGATAAACACATTATTCCCGGCAATAATGGCCCCATTCTGTGCACGGTGTGCGGTATTGCTGCCGCTCCAGTTGACACCTCCATTATACTCGCTTCCATCAGGATTGAATTTTTGAGAGCCGTCACTTGTTGTTGCAAGATCATTCCATACTACTGCCGGGTCTGTGCCTACATGCTGTGTGTCTATAGCGATAACAACATCCCTTCCTGCTCTTATGTCAACGGTCTTTGCCTTTATTGCTGTCCTGGTCTCAGGGGTGGTGGACTTGTCATCCTTTATGAATATACTTCCCTCCTTGTTTATGATCCTTACCGTTCCATATATATTGGTTATAGCTGCGCCCAGTATCTCAATATCAGGCGGCGGCGCTGATGCAAGGAGTCCCGTTGGAGGCGGATTATAGGTGTTGAGTATCTCGATCAATGGGTCTGCTGAATTCCTGTCCGTAATGATGCTACTGAACTGTGCAACCCTGCCTGACCTGTTCCTGCTTTGTATGTCGCTGTTACTATACATCCTTGCGCCATTAAATGTGATATTTCCTCCAAGATCAAGGACAGTAAGCCCTTCGCTTATGCGCAGATAGTATGGGCTGTGATTAATGATGGAGATACGTGTGTCCCCCGGGGCGTCCAGTTTTCCTGAGCCTGAAAGCGTATCGCCTGAAATAACAATATCCCCGCCACGCGCTTCGATATAGGGGGCTACGATATATGTAACCTCCATATTGCCCACGATAGACCCATCAGGAGCTAAAAGACCCAGTTCAGCGGCCTGGTATCTAAGCTGATCAATCTGTGCCTCTATGCCTGCAAGGGCCTTCCCGTCACCGCCGTAATTTTTCTTGTCCTGCTCAAGACGCTCTAAATCTTTCCTTAATGCCTCTGCCAGGTCTGCTTTTACTATTATTGGCATGTCAACGCCTGCTGTCCGGTATATAACATCTGATATGGTGCCGGGTTTTACTGGCGCAGCATATATCTTTATCCCTGCTGAGGTCTCATTATCCTGGAGACGATATGCGCCGTCCAGCACAAGGGTTTTCCCTTCATTTGTAATGGCCTGTATCCTGTAAGTGCCGTCATTTCCCCATGATGTCCCCCTGAGGATGATATATTGATTTGCCTGGAAACCCTCGGCTGCCCAGTCACCGGTTGTTCTTGTTATACTATTATCCGCTACTGTCAGGGAGAGGCTTGTTCCCGCTGCGAGTGACACCACCTGGTTGATTGATTTTGGGGCAATGGCTATGACATTTTCATCTGCTGATGCAGTATATGTCTCATCAGCATCAAATGTATCATACCCTGTTGCAAGGACAAGGGTGTGTTCTGTTGCCAATTCTATTTTGTACAGGCCATTATTACCATTAACAGACCCAGTGACCCTTATATATTGTCCTGTGGCAAAACCAAGCTCTGACCATTCCGAACCAACTGCGAGTTCAATTTTGTCATTTCCGCCATCCACCCCTTTAATAAAGGATATCTCCTCACCGTTTGTCACCTGAACAACCTTTGCGGCCGGGGTCTGTATTGTGGTGACAGTATTGGTGTTTGTATCATTAAAGGTCAGATCAAACCCGCTCTTTAGATGTATAGCCGTTGCTGTAACGCTATCAATTACATAGTCACCATCATTAATATCGGAGTTTTTAATAACGATATTCTGGTCAGCCGCAAACCCGTCAGTTATCCATGAACCTGAACTGCGCTCTATCCTGGCGTTATCAACAGACCATGCTATATCCGTGGTTGCAGATGCCCTCACAACAGCGGTTGTCTGAGTGCCGTTATCAACCATATCCAGTACAAGAGGACCATTAACATACATGGTATCCCCTAAAACATCGAGAATAGTATATGAGCCGTCATTCGCAGATTCATCAGACCCTGAAATGATTACAGTCTGATTCGCCCTGTAATCTGATGACCAGTTGCCGGAGAGATTGATTATCTTTGCATTCTCAGGCTCTTTCTGCGCCGTGAAACTGACATTATTTGCAATGGTAAAGCTTATTGTGAACAGAGAGCCGTTATTGTCTGTTGCACTGATAAGGGATGAATTATCGACAAGTGTGATGATTGTATCTGTAACCGAATGGATTCTATATGTCCCATTATTATTAACTGTGCCAGATATGGTAATGTCCTGTCCCGCCCTGAAACCGGCTGAAAGCCAGCTACCGCTGCCACTTTCAATGGTTGCCCTAGAAGTAACGGTTTCCCCTGACTTAACCTCAGGGGTAAAGGTCAACAGCACACCTGATAAGACAGCAACATCCTTTTGAATAGTGATATCACCGCTGCTTACTGCATCATCAACAATACCTGAGCCATTCGCGAGCCTGATAACAGAGCCGTCCACTTGTGCAACTGTAACTGTTGCATTATTGGCTGCAAAATCAGCGCCGGAAATTCTTATCACGTCATCTGCCGCAATGCCCTGACCTGCCCAGTTACCTCCTGACCATCCTATCTCTGCGTTAGCAGCAAGCTGTTCAGGGACAAAGGCCATATTGGCTGTTGTCTGGCCTATGGTTGAGGTGATATTTTCAGCGCTAGCTGAATGCGGCGTAATATCATAGCTCTCTGCAAGATAGAGCCTGCCTGCTGTTACCTGAACAACACTGTAGTTGACACTGTCTATTGTTATGTTTCTGCCCGCAATAAACCCGTCCGTTATCCAGCTCCCTCCGTCATCTCTTTCTATAACAGCACGCCTTGGTATATAGTCAAGAACCGGGTTGCCTGTCATATTGGCGCTGCCTGAGACAGGCTGTATGGCCTGTGCAACAATATTCGCCTGTATGCCAGTGGCATTTCTCAATCTTGCCCCGGTAACAGTAATTGTTGTATCAGTGATTGAGAGGATTCTAAATGTCCCGTTATTGCTTGCAGTCCCGCTGACATTTATATACTGCCCTACCTGAAAACCATCAGTTGTCCAGTTTCCAGCCGCTCGGGTAATGGTGGAGTTTGTACGATCGAATGTAAGGTTTGGCGCCCCACTCAGGGTTATTGGCCTTGTCCCTGTAGAATTAACAACCGTAAACAGATCTGCGCTATCTGAGGCTCTGTCAGCAACAAGATTATCCTCAAGCACCAGCGCTGCTTCACTTACAGATTTAACCTTATATACACCGTCATTATCGTTTGAACCGTATACGCCTATATACTGCCCTGCCTCAAACCCGTCTGCAATCCATGAACCGTTGCTCCTGGTAATGGTGTCATCCTCTGCCCCGTTTGCAGCGAATGTTAAAAGCGGTATGCCCTCGCCCTGGTCAGTCATCATAATGGGCGCATACTGTTCATCAGTGTTGCTTATAATAAGCTCCTGGATATTGTTTTTACCTGCCCTTACAGTGCCATCAACCCGAACGTCTGCAGATGCTGCCTCTTTGTAGGAATCCTTGACTATTTTAAGACTTACCGGCTTTGCCCCAAAGATTGACCCGAAAAAGTTGGCTATAGCGGCCAGTATTTCACGGTAAAGGTCTGTGCCCACACCTGACCCATAGGCATAATAGTACCCCTTGTCTGCATTAAGACGCACATCAGCAGCAGAACCAATATAGGCCCCGCTCTTTATATCTATCAGGTTGCTCTGGACTATCTCGCCATGCGCCTTTGGATCTGTATAGATGGGAAGCGCTGTCTTGTTCCAGAGGTCTGTATTGGCCTTGACATAAAAATTGTTACCAGCGCCGGCATTAAGGCTTATATCACCGAGTGCGTTTATCTCCGCATTATTGCCGATAGTTACTTTATTTGATGCATTAACAGAAGAATATGATTCGCCCTGCGCGGCCCCGGCAAGACCATAGGTATTAGAATTGGCCTGTGCCTGTACAGCGGCTATTGAAGAGGCAGATATGCCTATACTTCCTACACCGGTCAGGCTGGCGTCACCGATAATGATCTCATTTGTGTTAACATTGTTTATTATAACCGATTTTGCCAGCGCAATGGCGATTGCACCGCCCGAATCCAGTTTAACCTTATCAGTTGCATAAAGCATGTTTTTACTATCAAAAGTCATGGCCCCAGGATGATGTCTGTCACCACTTACCTTGATATCTGCGCCATCTTTTACAATTATCTTTGTACGATCAACAATAGTGGTTACGCTTGAAGCAGCGGGCCCGCCTGCAAGCCCGCCTGCCCCTGCAATGACATTATAGCCGTCTGAGACCTTGGTGATAATATTATTGGCGTCAACATCAATAGCCCCGGCATTAACATCTACCCCAGGGCCAAAGACAATATTTAAATCAGATGTGACATTGTTTGAGACATTGGCACCGCTCCCTCCAACCAGGGCCGCGGTTATGCTGTCTGAGTCTGCCCTGAACAGGGTGTTGTGTTCTGCCTTTACCTTGAAATTACCACCAACATCAATTTTAGTGCCGGCTCCGGTTGCAATATCCACCTGGGTAGTGCTGTTGTTCGTGGTCTTCCCATTAGAGGCAGACCCTGCCACAAGACCACCGCTCCCGGCCTTTACATAGGCATTATTATTATCAACGCCTGTTGCACTTATATCAAGGCTTCCGCCTGTGATGGTTACATTGCCTTCAATGTAAGCATGGGTGACAGTGCCGGAAATAACAGTGGCCTTGTTAAACCCCAGGGCGACTAGTCCACCCGCATTACTGTTTGCCTCTGAATTTTGCAGGGTTTTGTTATCCGCGTTAATTAATGTTGTGCCGGTTATATTAAAAGACGCATCTTTAAGAACATAACTATTCACAGTGGCTTTTGCTTCAACATCACTGGTGGTGGCATCAACCCCCACAAGGGCGCCTGCTGACCCTGTAGATCTTGCGTAGGTTGAATAACCTATTGATGGTAATTTATGAGAGCCTTTAATTTGTATATTTTGAGCAGTTATATCCCCTCCGGCATAGGCAATAATTGTGGGCGATATCCTTGAGACCGACTTTGATGAACCTACAGCAGCCGCCCCTGCATTAACCCCGTTGGTAGTTGCATAAGATTTTGTAGTTGCCTCTGCATTTACCTCTATATTACCTGTGACATCTATAACTGTATTATCAGCTATATAGGCATGTACTTCAGGCTTTATTTCCGATTCAGCATAATTTACTGAGCCCCCGCCTATACCGGCAGATACTGCTGTGGTCTTACTCTGGATATCCGCATCAGAAATGGCATCTATGTAAATGTCATTCACATTGTCTGTATCCTGGCCTATGTCAGTATAATCACCCGCATATGCATTCACAGAACCTGTAATTTCAGATTCAACATCAGATGAGCCTGCGGCAACGATCCCGACGTTTGCGCCAAGACCTGCTCCTTTAATGCGGTAAAGGCCTTTTGCATATATATTAAGATCATCAGCCTTGTTAATGCTGTTTTTCTTTGAGCCCGATGTGCCATAAACCCCTGCGGATACATCATTATCAATATTATTCGTTACTGATACCCCGCCGATAGCCGCCCCAATGGCGCCTGCAAGGCTCAATGCAAAAGTATCTATCTCTGACGTATCCGTGGCCTTTACAGTGATGTCATCACCTGCCGAAACTGCACACTCTCCTGATATGGATGCATCAATACTGTTTTTAATCCTGTTGCTTGTCTCTGATGCGCTAAGGGCGATGCCCCCGGCTGCGCCAATACCAAGTGACATGGAGACAATCTTTGAATCAGATTGCGCAAATACTGTGATATCAGAGGCAGTTGATGTTATATCAGAATCTGTAACTGCTGCGCTTACTGTGTTCTGAATATCATTATCAGAGACAGCTGCTGCCCCGGCTGCAAGCCCGGCACCACCTATGCTCCCGGCAAAGGAGAGGATATTTGCGGATGACGCATGCTCTGTGTCTGAGAGTTTACTGTTCAGAGATGAGGAGACATTATTGGGCATTGTCATACCGGACATGTAATCAGATGCATTATCCGCAGAATCAACCGCGTTAATAATAATATACCCGTTATTCGAAATCAGGGTGGACCCAGAAGCAAATGCTGTTATGTTGTTTCTTATCTGGTTAAGGGTAACCGATGCCGCGCCTGATACCCCTCCTGCCCCGCTCAGCCCTGCGGCAAGAGACCTGATAACTGCTGCGGACTTTGCATATGCCTCAATATTTCCATCGGCCTCGACATGGGAACCTTCTATACCTGCGCTTACACTGTTTTGTATATGATTTTCCGACAGGGCTGCCCCGGCTGCTGCTAATCCGGATGCTGATACCCCTACTGATATGGAATCTATGGTTGAACTGTCTGTTGATAAAAGATTAACTGTCCCAGTCAATTCTACATTGGAATCCTTTATCCTTGATGCAACGGCATTAATAATGACATTGCCTGATAGTGATAACTGTGCTGCGACTGCCCCTGAAGCGGCAATACCACCGGTAAAGCTGTAGATATTTGAATCTGACAGGGCTGTGATGTTCAGGTTTGTGCCATCTGTTATTGTTGAACCGGAGATTTCTGCTGTAACAGTATTAGTAATAAAATTTACCGCACCTATTATTGAGGCCGCAAGCCCGCCTGATGCAGCTATGCTCAAGCCCACTGAGCGTATGGTGGACATATCGGAAGCAGAGAGCTTAATCTCCCCTTCCGCATCAAGAACTGATGTATCAGAGACAATGGATTCCACCCTGTTTGTAATGGTGTTTCCAAATGCGACCACACTTACTGCTGCGATACCGGAACCTCCCACGCCGACCGATATGGAGACAATCCCTGCGCTTGAAACAGAGGTTTCACTTATACCACCTGTTTCTGAGGTTACAGTTGAATCCGTGATCTCTGTTGTTATGGAATTTGTTATAACGTTTCCTGTAAATGCCCCGCTTACTGCCACTGCCCCTGAACCGGCCACATTTATCAGCATTGAGAGTATATTGGCTGACAGGCTGAATGGCGTATCTGAAAGGGCGTTCTGTAGTGAATTTTTAGTCTTTGTATCCTTTATAAAGGAGCCAATCGCATCCATAAGAGGTATCATGGATGGGGATTTTTCCTCTGCCTTTATGGTGATATCCCCGTTTGCAGTAACTGTGGAGCCGCTTATTACGGATGATGTATCATTAGCGATTACATTACCCATTGCCGAAACCTGTACCGCAAACCCGCCTGAGCCGGATACCCCTATTGCAAGTGTCCGGATAATGGATGAATTTGATGAGTCCATAAGAAGTGTGGAGTCAGTATCCACTTCACTATAAATAATTTCGGTCTCTGCGCTGTTTACAATAACGTTAGCAGCCAGTGCTGCCCCTACGGCCCCTCCGCCAGAGCCTGCTACACCAATGGCAAGTGTGTTTATTTCAGATGTGTCTTTAGCTGTAAGTTTTATTGCTCCTGTCGTATCAATATCAGACCGGCTTGTCTCCTCTCCGGTTATGGCTGCCCTGGTTGTATTTGTTATGACATTTCCGGTAAGAGAAAGGATACCTGCCCCGGCCCCTGAAGCTGCAACACCAACGCTCAGGCCCAGGATAGAAGATTTATTTTCTGATGTAAGCTCAAGTTTTGAACCGCTCTCAACTGTAGAAGAGCTGATCTCTGTAATAACCGAATTGGTTATCACATTTGCGCCTATAAGCGCCCCTGCGGCTATTCCGCCGGTACCTGCAACAGAGATTGCAGCGGATCGTATCAGGGATGTATCTTTTGCATCAAGCCTGATATCACCAGCGGGCGAACCGGTAATAACCTCAGAGCCGTTTGTGATGCGTGATGATATGGAGTTATTAATGACATTGCCGAATCCTGTTGCGTTTACCGCAACCGCACCTGACCCTGCCACACCCACTGTAAGGGCAAGAATACCCGCCCTTGATTCCGTGTCAAGCTGAATAATGCCGGTGTTCGATACAACCTTTGAGTTATCTATTAAGGCCTCAATAGAGTTACTGATCACATTTCCGGTAAAGGCCCCGTTTACAGCCACACCGCCAGTGCCCGCAACACTTACCATTAGGGAGATTATGTTTGCGGTCGGATCAAAGGGGGTGCCGGAGAGGCCATCCTTAAGATCCTGGACTGTTTCTCCATCTGTAATGTATGAACCGACAGCATCCATCAGGGGGATCATGGTCGGGGCAATATCATTGGCATTGATATTGATATCACCTGCTGCTGTAACTTCCGAATCACTTATGAGAGCCGATGTGTCATTTACAATCACATTCCCCATTGCGGTTACCTGTACCGCAAATCCGCCAGACCCTGAAACCCCTATAGCCAGTGTGCGTATAATGGAGGAGGATTCGGATGTGAGATCAAGGGTTGCCCCGGTCTCAAGTGTTGTACCCTCTATCCTTGTCCCGACACTATTGGTAATAACATTTGCTGCAAGAGCCACACCAACTGCCCCTCCGCCAGTTCCCGACACACCAATGGCAAGCGTATTTATTTCAGATGTGTCTTTGGCGGATATGGTTACAGCCCCTGCTGCATCAACAACTGAACCAGTTAATGTATCCGCCTCAAGAACAATCACATGATTGTTATAAGCATCTTCCTTTGTAGATGCGAGCTTTATATTACCTGATGAAGGGTCATCAACAATAACATAATAGGTCTCACCATTTGTAAGACCGCCTATAGCTGAACCTCCGCCTGTACCATATATAAGCGCATCACCGGTCTCAAAACCATGGTTAGGGCCGACGTATATCGTATTATTATCAATACTTATATCCTTGGCAGGATCAAAATCTTTTTTCTTGTCCGAAGTTGCCGCATCATCCAGAGTAAGCTCATGAACCAGCCCTCTACCATTGGTTATACCTGCCTCGGTTGTGTTCGCGATGACATTGGCAGATAATGAGAGCAGCACTGAGGCAGCGCCTGACCCTGCCACGCCCACTGTCAACCCAAGGATATCAGAATCATTTTCAGCCTCAATATTAAGGGTTGACCCGCTTTCTACTGTGGAGCCTGCAATATTTGCAATAACCGTGTTGGCCACCACATTTGCAGCAAGGAGGGCGCCCACTGATACAGCGCCTGAACCTGCAACACTTATACCTAAGCTCCTGATCTGAGAGCTGTCTTTTGCTGTTATATCGATCAGATCAGATGCGATAACATAAGATCCATTTGTTATAGATGATTCAATCCTGTTTGTTATTACATTCCCATAGCCTGTAGCATTTACTGCAACAGACCCTGACCCTGCCACACCCACTGTAAGCCCGATAATGCCTGCCTTTGATAGGGCATCAATGTTGAGAGCGCCGCCCGTGGATTCCACGTTAGATCCGCTTATGCCTGCTGTAACTGTATTGGCAATAATATTTCCAACCAGTGCGGCATTTACCGCAACAGAGCCGGATGCGGCCACACTCACCATTACAGATAGGATATTTGCATCAAGATCAATGGGAGTACCTTCTAGCGCCTTTGTCAGGTCATCGGCCCTGTCTGCTGCGACTATCCAGTCAGGTATCAGGCTTGGGGCAATATCCTTTGCAGTGATTGTAATATCACCGGCTGCGGTAACTATAGAGCCGCCAGCAATTGATGCATTAACTCTATTGGCTATTGCGTTTCCCATTGCTGTGACCTGGACAGCCACTGACCCGGAGCCGGATACCCCTATGGCAAGTGTTCGTATTATGGCGGAAGACTCGGCCTCTACGTCTAGTGTTGAGCCTGAATCAAGGTCTGAACCTGCAATTGAACTCTCTATGGTATTGACAATCACATTTGCGCCAAGGCCAATGCCTACTGCCGTGCTTCCGCTCCCGGAAACGCCAAAGGCAAGGGAATCAATGGTGGAGCTGTCCTTGGCCGAAATCTCTACCGGGCCACCCGCATCAATATCTGACCTGTGATTTACCTGATCAGTGATAACTGCCCTGGTGCTGTTTGCAATTACGTTAGCTGAAAGAGAAACGAGCACTGCGGTAGAACCGGATGCTGCAACACCGCCTGTAAATGCCATTATGTCTGAATCGGACAGGGCTATAAGTTCAAGTTTATCTCCACTCGCAACCCTGCTGCCAGAGACCTCGGCTGTTACACTGTTGGTTATGACATTTGCCCCGATTATTGCGCCAATAGCATTGCTGCCTGATGCGGCTATGCTTAAGCCCAGGGATCGGATTGAGGAATCATCCTCCGCATTCACATATACATCGTGGGCTGCCTCTACACCGGAATTTGAGGTGATCCCCGCCTTTGTACTGTTAGTGATAACATTACCGAACCCGGTCGCCTGGATTGCCAGATCACCTGATGCGCCCACACCGACCGTAACGGCAAGTATGCCCGCCTTTGAATAGGCATCAAGGGAGAGGTCAGAGTCAGGACTTATTACTGTACCAAAGCTATCCACTCCAGCCCTTACAGTTGACCCGCTTATCTCAGCAGTTATATCGTTTGTGACAACATTCCCCATGAGCGCCACGCCCACTGCCTTCTCACCGCTCCCTGCAACGCTTACATTGATCGCCAGGATACTTGATTTGAGATCAATGGGAGAGTCTTCAAGGGCAGAATTGAGATCCTCCTGAACCCCTTCATCTATCATCCAGGTGGGAATTATAAAGCCTGCCTCATCCTTTGCAGACAGGGCAACATCACCTTTTGCGTTAACTTCAGAGCCATCGGTTATAGCCGCCCTGACACTGTTGGCAACAGCGTTTCCTGATGCATTTATTGCTACTGCGTTTTTACCTGATCCTGAAACCCCTATACCCAGTGACCTTATTATCGGTGTGGATGTGGCAGTTATGGAAACATCCCCTCCTGAATCGACTGCTGAACCTGAAACTTCGGCCAGCACATTATTGGTAATTACATTTACAGAACCTGCTGCCCCAACACCGGTCTTACCCGCAGCGGCTACTGTAAATGCAATGGTGTTTAAACTCGATGTGTCTGTTGCAGTAAGGATCACATCTCCGCCTGAATCCACTGATGCACCCTCTATTGCTGCCCGTGTATCTGCTGTAAGCACAAATACCGCAAGGGAGCCTGCAATACCGTTCTCCTTTGATACCCCGGCCGATACTGCAACAGATGTAATATCCTCCTCTGAGTCTGCCGTTACAGTCACTGATTTATCAGCGGTTACAGTTGAACCGGATTCAATATAGGCACTTGTATCCTTAACAATCACCCCTACATCAAGTCCAATGCCCACACCTGTCCCGCCAAAGGCAACCGCGAGCCCTCCTGCCCCGTTGAGTATCCTTGTGAGGCTTGAGGCATTGATTACAACACTCTGATCTGTACCGGGGATGATTGTATTATCAGTATTGATCTGTGTACCTTCCCCAATATATGCATGGGTATTCTGTACATGAACATCAATAACAGCAGAACCTCCCACCGCTGCCTTTCCTTCGCTGCTTGTGCTTACTCCTCCACCAGCAGCGATAGAGGAGACTCCGAATCCAAGATTTACCATTCCAGGTATTTCAAGATTGACTGGTGTTATGGATGAATCAGAATCAATTGATATTATTTCACTGGCATCCGCATGTGTACCATCACCAATGTATGCATCGGTATTCATGGTGATTATATTGGCTGCAACAGCTACGCCAACACCGGCCTTTTTACCTACACCACCGCCGCCAGCTATGTTCTGGTATGAGAGATCATTTTCTGCATCTATATCTATATTACCTGTGGATTTAAGGGTTGTGCCTGTCCCTGTACCGGCATCCGTATCCATGGCCATAACATTTATTCCGGCAGACCCTGCAACACCATTATCCTTGCCGCCGCCAATGGCGAGCGCCCACACGGTAAAATCATTGGTTTTTTCTTCAGGCGTTACTGCCTGTATTGAAATATTACCGGCATCAACAACTATATCTGAGCCGATGATGGCCTCATTTGTAACCATCCCGACATTTAATCCCACTGCCGCGCCAACACCTGTATCGCTCTCAAATGAAAGTGCTGCCCCTGTCACCTTTGTAGTGAGGTCTGTCTCTGACTCAGCCTTCACCTCAAGGGCACCACCAGCTGTTACGCTGATATTATCAGAGATCACAGCCCTGTTTTCAGATATTACCCAGTTTACACCTATGGCCGCTGCTACGCCAACGCTGCTTGAGCCGGTGCCGTTATTACCATCCTTATCACCGGTCTTTTCCAGGGATTTATCATTTGCATCAGAAAGGCTGTCATTTGCCTTGGGCAGTGTTTTTGTCCCGCCTGTTGCGGCATTGGCCTGTGCCTGCGCCTCATTATCACTGCTCCTGGGCGCAGCTTCCCCCTCCTTTGTCTCATCCTCGCTCTTGTTACCCTTTGCGCTGGCAGTAATATCCATTTTACTGTACTGTCCGGTAGAGGCAGAGAGAGTAAAAGCGCCGTCAGATTCAATGTCACGGTTAATTATTGTCTCTGTTGAATCAAGGATAATATTTACACCTACAGCGGCCCCCACTGCCACCTTTTCACCTGCAACCGAAGCGTCAACAGTGGTAAGGGCTGTACCCCTGTGGCTTGAGGATATTTTCACATTACCGGTTACATCTATGGCATTACCTGATTCTCCTATGGCTGAAATGGTATAGTCATTAATAAAAGCCACGCCCACTGCGGGGCTAACCGCTGTGCCTCCTGCTGCCCCTGCCTTGACTGTTGTAAAGACCGAATGTTCCGAATCAGCGCTGATTGTGAGATTTTCTCCGCCGGTAAGGATAGCGCTATCCTCTATCGCTGCCCTGGTAATATTGACGGGAAGCACATTCAGTGCAGCAGATGCACCCACCCCAACCTTGCCGCCTGTCACCTTTGAGGCTGCATTTGCTGAATCATTTTGAGAATTTTCAGCCATGAGAGAGATATCACCTGAACCTGCTGTTACTTGCGCCCCCTCTTTTATCAGCGCCTCTGTATGGTTTGTTATTATATTCAGTGCCAGGGAGCCTGCAACGCCTACATTTGATGCGCCTGCGCCTGAGACTGCCTCAGCGCCAAAGCTGTGAGACCTTTCAATAAGTTTATGACTGCTACCTGTTGCGCCCCCTGTAAGGTCAATGGTCTTCCCGTCAATAACATCCTCCGGCGTTGCAGCAAGCTTCACTGCCACCGGATTCACAATGGTAAGCTTATGATCAAAGAAGCTTATGTTTTCTATTGAAAACTTGAGATCTATTACCTCGTCACTGTCAGGATCAAGCAGCCTGATCCTTGTTGGATTTGCTTCATCCACATCAACCTTGTATGTTGCCCCCTCTTTTAATCCGCTGATCACACCGCTGTTAAGGAGGTTCCCCTTGGAGTAGATCACTAGGTCTCCATCCTTAAGGAAATGATCCGCGCCTATATCTATCCAGTTATCAGAATAGTTGATTGCCCCGCCTATTGTATTTATGTCGATACCTACTTTTGCCATTGCGTCCCTGAAGGTGTTCAGTTCATTAACACCCAGGTCATCGATGTCATATGGGATAATATTAAAACTCCTTGTATCATCCAGCACAGCATAATAGGTCTGGCCGCTTACAAGCCCCCCAATGCTCTCGCCTCCTCCATTATCATAGACTATTTTATCCCCTCTCTGTACCCCGTGGTCGTCTCCAAGGTTAATGCTGTCCCGAGTCACAGAGACCTTTGAGAGGTCGATCTCCTTTTCATCCTCTGCCATATCGGCCTTTACCACAAGGCCGTTTGTATCTACATTCGCACCGGTTCCGATATATGCACTGTTTGAAACATCCGAATAATTTATTGCAATAGCGGCGCCTACGCCAACACTTGTATTTTCAGGGTCAACAGCGCTTCCGTCTGCCTTTGCAAATGCATCTGTATTATTAGATGAGTTTAATGTAAGTGTGCCGCCAGCTATAACATGGCCGTTTGCCGGAATAAATGCCTTTGATTCGCTTAATGTAATATTAACTCCTATGGCTGCGGCAACACTTACACCACCATCAGATGTCTCAGCAGGGGGCGTATCCGGGGAGTCTCCTGTCCCCTTTTTGCCTGTCTCCTGCGCCTTGTCATCAGCAAGCTTTCTCTGATCACCAACCTTCTTATCAACATTTTCAGATGAGCCACCCTCTTCAGATTCACCCTCAGCGCCCTTTGCGCTCGCCTTTGCGGAGGCGGAGCTTGTTGTAATATTTATGGCCTCAAATTTCATATCACCGGCAGAATCTATCACCCTGTCTGTTGTTGATATGGCGCTATCAGTGACAATATTCAGCCCCAGGGCAACGCCGATGGCTGCTGATCCGCCTGAGGCTGCACCGTCCGCCTTTGTCTCTGTTACACCCTTGTGGCTAGCCTTTGCGCTGAAGTCGCCACCTATATCAAGGATATCCCCGGTTCCCACATAGGCCGTAGTATCATTGTTGGCTACTGATATGCTGATTGCCCCGCCTATGCCTACACCACTCCCACCCTTTGCATCTCCACCTGCTGTTGATGTGGTAACTGCCTTTGTATTGCTCTCTGCTGACAGACTGATATTGTTTACTGCACCCTCTATTCTTGCGCTGTTCTCTATCTTTGCTGTTGATGTGTTGTTGAATATATTCAGAGCAACTGATGCCCCTATACCTAAGTTACCTCCTCCGCTTGCAGGGGCTGCCGATTCTACTGTAAGGCTCTGCGTACCTGTCCCGATTGATGTCAGATCAATCGCCGTACCTGCCTTGGCATTGGCCTCACTGGTGGCAAGCTTCACCTTTGTTGTGCCTTCAGTTATAACATAGTAGATCGTCCCGTCTGTTAAACCGCCAATCGCTGTGCCATCACCCTTGTTGTAAACTACTGCCTCTCCCGTCTTAAGGGCATGATTCTCCCCCAGCTCTATCGTATCTGCGCTGGCAGCAACCTTTGTTCCCGCATCAAACCCCTTTCTCGCTACCGCATCTGCGCTTACAGCCTTTACCTTCTCACCGGTCATTACAGAACCATCAGCATTGGTTGTGCTCTTTTCAAGCCCAAGCTGACCCATCGCCTTTGATGCGTTAAGCACCTCTACTTTAAAGCTCTCGGCATTACCCTTTGTTGTGTCTGTCCAGATAGTCATTGTCTTTGACGAGTCAAAGATAAGCTGGCCGCCGATAAACTTCACATCCACGACTGCTGTATCAGACTCTTTTAACTGCCCTGCCTCTACCATGGCATCTTTTATCGCCTTCTTGATATCAGCAAGCCATGCCTTTTTGCACTCATCCGCTGTGCCAAGGTATTCCTTTGCTTCAACTGTTACAAACACACGCTCGTTATCGGTTCCAACACGTAAAGCAAATTTAAGCTCTTCGCTTTCGTCATTAATTGGTGACGCTACCGCTGTGCCGCCGTTTCTCCTGTAAAATACAGGGCTCCCTGTCATGGTTACAGATGTTGATGCACTTGTGACAGGGTCAGTTGGGGTGGTGGTATCGGTCATTACAAACTGCTGCTTTGCCTCATCAAAGCTCGCAACAACCTGCCCCTTGTTGCTCCCGGCATTGTTGATCTTCTCTATAACTTCACGTACTGTTGTGGCACCGTTAAGGACAACCACAAAACTCTTTCCGTTGCGAAGATTAAAAAGCAGATCTCCTGTACCGGCCCCAGCTGCTGTCAGGTTAAATTCTCCGGCCCCTGTCCCGATCTTTGTATCAAGCGTGATCCGCTCTGTGTCTCCTGCTGCCTCTACCTTCTTCTCAGGCTCTACTGATGCACCCTTGGCAGTGGCCAAAACCGTGGACTCTGTTGACCCTTCCGCAATAACCTTAATATCTCCGCCGGTTAGAGTTACAGTGCTTCCGTCCTTTATAAGCGCCTCGTTCCTGCTGTCTGCTATATTAAGCGCCAGAGAGCCCGCTATACCCACCTTGCCCCCGCTCGCCCCTGATATCGCCTCAGCGCCTGTCTTCCCTGTCGTATCTCCTGATACTGATGTCTTCTTGGCCTCTATTGTAAGCCACTTTGCCTCTATGGTTGATCCAGTTCCCACATAGGCCTCATTTACAGCGCTCACAAGGTTGATTGCTACTGCTGCGCCTATGCTTACCCCTCCTGATGCGCTTGTTGCGCTCCCGTCCGCCTTGGCTGTTGCATCTGTATTGTTGCTTGAAGAGAGTGTCAGAAGGCCCCCTGAGGTGACTATGCCGTTATCCGGGATATAGGCATCTGCTGTTGATTTCGCTATGTTCACACCTATTGCAGCAGCCACGCTCACTCCACCCTCTGATGTCTCTGCCTTGGGTGTATTATCAGATTCCCCTGTGCCCTTTGTGCCTGTCTCTCCTGCCTTCTTGTCTGCAAGGCCGCGTTCTGCGGCTATCTTCTTATCTACACCCTTATCCTTTTCAGGATCACTGTCATCCTCTTCCTTTGCCCCTGCTGCGCTTGCCTTTGCAACTGCGCTGCTCGCCCCCGCATTGTGGGCAGCAAACATTACATCTCCACCTGCCTCTATATTTCTCTTTGTGGTGGAGCTGCTTATATCATTTACTACATTAAGGCCTAAGGTCACCCCTATCCCTGCGCTTGCCCCTCCTGCGTTCCCGTCCGCTGAGGTCGTGGTGCTCCCTGTATGCTCTGCCTCTGCCTTTAAGGCGCCTCCTATAATTAACGGGCCCCCTTCACCTATTATCGTAACAGTCTCATTATTAACCACGCTTGTGGCTATGGCCCCACCTATGCCTACTCCGCTTCCGCCTGTTGCTGCGCCTCCTGCCTTAGCCTCAGTCACTACCGTATTATCGGATGTGGCGCTCAGGGTTACATCATTTGCCCCGGTCAGCAGAACCGTATCCGCTATCTCTGCCACTGTGCTTGTATTCGCTATATTAAGGGCTACAGATGCGCCTACCCCTACCTTCTCTGCCACTGCCCCCTTATTAGCAGGTTCAGCCTTCACTGTGTTAACAGTCCTGTTCTCAGCCCTTAAACTTACATCCCCGCCTCCGGTAATAATCACGCTCGCGCCGCTTGCTATCGATGCATCGCTTCCTGAATCAAGGATGCCAAGGGCGAGTGCGCCAGCAACACCAACCGTGCCGCCGTTTGCTCCTGATAGAGCCTCAGTGGTGATGGTATTTACATTTGTCTCTTCACTATCCTTATCAGCCATACCTGCTGTTACAGAGAGCCCCCCTGCAGTAACAGTGCCTGTGCTCCCTAGAAATGCCTCATTAGCTATATTTACCACATTGATCGCAACGCCTGCTCCCACGCCAACCGCGGCAGAGCCGGTTGAACTCCCGTCCGCCTTTGCTGAAGAATCGGAATTGACAGCAGCTTTTATATTTAACAACCCGCCTGTATTAACAGACTGTGTGCTTTCAATATAGGCCTTTGTATCACCGGAAAGGGTGGTAACAGCAACGGCCCCTGCTATTGTAACAGCTCCATCGCTCGTCTCTGCATTGTTGTCCTTCAGTGTTTTTTCAGTCTCGGTTGAACCGCCGTTTTCCGAGGCCCCGCCTGATGTGGACTTGGCTGTTGTTGTAATGGTGTCAAGCCTTGTTGCCTGTATTGATATGTTCCCAGCCGTCTCAACACCTGCGTTTTCCCCTATATAGGCATCTGTATGGCCAGAGATCGCTGCAACAGCGACACTGCCACCCGCGGCAGTCTCTCCACCTGCTGTTCCGTCTGCTGTTGTTGTAACTCTCCTTGTATTTATCGCGTTAATATCAAGTGCGCCATTTGCATTAAAGGCCGTAGCACCGGTTACCACCACTGCGGCTGATCCGCTTACAATTGATGTTGCCACTGCGGCATCAGCAGATACGCTCCCGTTCATGGATGCAAGGGAGCGGGCATTAGTATCAACTGTGGACTCGGCCCTTATTGTTATATCCCCTGAACTCTCAAGCCTTGATGCGCCTGCGATTGAAACAAAGGCATCAGATGTTACATTTATCAGGGCAACATCTACCGGGAAATTAAGCTCAAGCGATGCTTCAGCAGTTACACCCGCCTCAGCAATTATATTGATGTCACCGGCAATAAGTGTGGCGTTTTCAAGAATAACATGCGCTCTGGCATCACCGAATATGCTGTTATCCTCTGCCGCTGCATAAAGATTAATGCTGCCCGTACCGGTATTGACTGTGCTGTTAACTGTAATGGACTCAGAAAGGATGGTAAAGGCAGTGCCTGCAAGCAGGATATCACCGGAGAGGGTTATAGAATCATTTCCATCTCCTCCGGTTATGACCAGGCGCTCTATACTGCTCATACTGTTTAAAAGGATGCCATAGGTTAAACCGTTTATGGTTATCCCGGAGGAGTTGATATTTATGGTATCTGCGCCTGTTGTGCCCTGTATTATAAGGGTATCATTACCACCCAGACCGTTTATCAGGTAATTATCAGATGTGTTAAGGCTGTGAGAGGCAGCACCGCCGGTAATGGTTAAAGAGCCAAAATCCACAATAATGGTATCAGCCCCCAATGTACCATTTACACTGATATCTGCCAGCAGATGAGAATAGTTTGACATATTTCGGTTCTGAAACAGGAATGCAGATTCAATAGAGCCCTTGTTATATTCAAGTATCCAGTCGCCTGCCCTTTCAGGCGTTCCAGTTGCATTTGCAGATGCAGCCACATCCGCACCGGTTTGCCTGCTGAGCTCTGTAATAAACCCTATGCCCAATTCGCCATCAGCAATATTGCACCCGTAAAGCAAGATATCCCCGCCATCAGCCAGGCCTTGCTGCCAAGCCTTGAGATTTTCGGAATGCTCCTCCAGGCTGCCTCTATCAACAATGCTGTTTCCTATACGCATCATACCTGATGCGCCATGGGATATTACATGTACTGTGTCTATATCCTGATATTGACCAAGTATCTCTGTGATCTGTTCAATCCCATTCCTGTCAGGGTCAAGGATTACAACCTCATAGGTAGGCCCTGTTGCATCATTTCCCTTAATCTCATTCTGTGTATCACTATCTTCAATAAGCCCTTTCTGCCCTGTTATCCACTGACCCTCAGCCCCGCCAGGGTTGTCCTCAATGATCTTATTAATCAGAGATTCATATTCAGGTACAGAGGGATCAATAATTACGAGCTGATGCCCGCCATCCTCTGAAAGCAGGCATGATAACTGGACAGAGATATTTTCCTTTGTAAATGTATACTCTTCAGAACCGCTTTTTATAACTGAGGCCTCTTCTCCGGACAGAATACTCTCCAGGTTTTGGCCGTTTTCACCTGACCATTCAGGGGATGTTACAGCCTCCGGTATTTTTATATCTGCCTTAACATCATCAGGGTTGGACACATTATTCGCTGCTTCATTAGAAAGTTGCTCCACCTCAGCGGCAGGCACGACATAGGAGATGAACAGCTTGTCTTCCGGCAATTGCTGGGAGGCAGATACAGGATCAGCCGAAAGAAGCAGACGCTTTTCAAGGGTCTCAAAAAGCATTCTGCGGCGTTCTGCCCCCTTTTTTGCACTGTTTTTTTCTGTAAAGCTCTTCAGCCTGCGTACCAGTTTTTTCAGGTGTGACATTTTCAGGGTTACCTCATATCTTGATTTCGGGTAAAAATATTCTGCTTTCTTAAAATTATTATTACTTCAACCAGGAGTTTATGGTTCTTATATCTTCCTGCGTTAAAAGCCCTACCGCCTTTTTAAGCCTCAGGCTGTAAATGATATACTCATACTGTGACTTGGCATACTCCTGCTTAGTCTGGTACAGGTCTCTTTCTGCATCTGTTACCGCCAGACTGGGGAACATACCTGACTTAAAACCCTCTTTCTTCGCCTCAAGGGTAATCTGATTTGAAATCATTGCCTCTTTCAGGGCATTGATGTTCTCTATGGAGCTTTTAATGCCAAGGAATGCGGCCCTGGATGCCCTTGTTGCTGATCTGATCTCTCCCTCCAGATCCTCTTCAGCGGCCTTTAAAAGAAGTCTGGCTTCCCGAACCTTTGATGAGGTGGATAAACCATTAAAAATGGGGATCTTAAGTTCAACTGCCCCTTCCCATCTTTCAAGGTCGCTACCACCGCCGTATAATGACCCCCCTTCAATATCCCTGTTCATCCTGCCAACAAAATTAACAGTAGGCAAATGGCCTGAGTTCTGCATTGAAACCTCTTTTTCTGCAACAACTACTCCCTTCTCCTTTACAAGCACGTCACTGTTCTGCCTTCGTGCTGAAGCGACCCATGCATCAACATTATCAGGCATCGGTGTTATCAACGGGATTGTGTCCCACCTGTATGACCCTGTTTCTCCGGGGTGCAGGCTGTTAAAGCCCTTTATATCTATACCGCCTGCTCCGGGAGATTGATTTTCATCCGTCACGGCAGCCTTTGCAGCGGAGTTACCCTTTGTACCGGGCTCAGAAAGGTAACTCTCTATCCTGATATCAGGCAATAAAATGGTTTTAAGATCATCCATACGTCTGCCGGTAATCTCAGCCAGCCCCTCAAGGGCATCTTCAAGAATGTGTTCAGCCCTTACACGCTTTGTTGTAATAACCGCAAGCCTGGCCTTTGCGTCATGAAAATCGGTAACAGGGGCAAGGCCGTTATCGTATCTCTCCTTTGCGAGATTATAATGCATGTTAACAGCAGCCTCTTCCGATCTGCTGAATTGAAGGATGTCCTTTGCCTCAAGAGCTGCAAGATATGCCTCTGTTACCCTGAGAATAAGTTTCTGTTTTGCTGTTTCAAGCTCCAGATCTGCCTGTTCAACCTCCTCCTTTGCCTGTGAAAGCCTTACAATGGATGAGTATTTAAAGATAGGCTGGCTCAATACCAGATCAAACCCCTTACCCGGATATTTTGCAGTGCTGTCACCATATACCGCAACCTCATTATCAAATATCTCATGCCTTGAACGTTTGTAAAAGGCATCAAAGCTGAGAACAGGCAGCATCTCTGCGAATGCCTGTTTATATATTTCAGGTGATGCGCTGTGCCTGTGTATCTCCTTCTGAAAGGCCGCATCACTTTCAAGGGCAATCTGATAGACCTCAAGTAGATCAGAAGAATATGCAGGTAGAGAGCAGATGAAAAATAACAGAGAACAAAAAGAGAGTCTTATAAACCCTCCTTTAATGTGCCCTGAAAAACAGTAGAAATATCTTGAGAAAATTGAATACATATTTGCGACCTCCTGATCTGATAGCTGCTGTTTAAAAAAACAAGGTAAATACCCCTATTAATTATATTTTCATTAATTAAATTACAAGAAAAATTAATGTTACTGATTACTATCTTATCGAAAGATATGGGCAATTTTTTATTCTGGCAGGGAGTTCAGAAGTAAAGATATTTTTCTTTAAAACTGCCCTGTTTCTAATCTGAAAAGATTTTTAACCACATTTTTTTATGAAGACCGCGCAGTAGAACATTTGATCGGGTAAAGGTCTTGATATGAATTTAAGTTCGATTTAATATTGATTTGAGATATCAATTAGATAGACATTTTGCCTAAAAACCGGGGCAGGTGCTGTAACCTGCCCCTTTAAGGTATTTCCAGGTTAAGGCTTTACGCTTACATAACCAGCGCCTTCACCAGAAAAGCTGCCAGATGTGCCACCGGTATGTGTGCCGCCTGCCACGCCGCTGAACTCTATCTGTTCAAAAGTCCCGGTGTCTGACCTGCTTAGGGCTCCGTAGCCGTTAAAGATATCAGCGCTCCAAATGTTATTCAATGCATCCCAGCTCTTTATATTAAAGTCAACATTGAGATCGTTGTTTGTGAGAGTTACATTCTCACCAAGGGGATTGCCAGCAAATGTGCCGGTTATATTCCCTGCTGCCCATACCTCCGGGGCAGCCCCTGTTGATGATGCAAAAAAGGTGACATCATGCATTGTAACAGAAACATTGATGCCAGTACCTGTAAGGGTTGTTCGCCCGATCTCCACCGCCGGTATGTTAAGTGATGCAAGTGTTGCGCGGCCAGACTCTGTTGCTGCCATTGCAACATATTCACCCGCCTTTACCCATACCCCGGCAGAAGCGGACTGCCATTTGAGATTTTCTGAATCTGAGGGGTCATATGTACCTGCGATCTTACCTGAAGAGACCCCTACAACCGGGACAACATCATTCAGGTCAACCCATGCGCCAACCATATCTCCTTCAATCCTGTTATCAGCCCATGTACCATCAAACTTGTACTTGGCAATCATGCCTGTGGTGTTGCCCACACCCTCAATAAAAAAATCGCTGTGATAACCAATTGTCCACCTGCTCTGAGGGGCCCCGCTGTACACACCGCCCAGTACCGCCTGCCACACGCCCCAGGGCTCTCCATTGATATTAAGGATTGTATGATTGCCCCCGCCTGCATATAAATACCCGGTTGAGTAGCCCATTGAGTCAAGAAAGTTCCCTTCACCAGGATATAAATATGAACCATAGTCATAACGGCCCCAGAAATAGTGGGTCTTATCCATTAGATTGTCCAGAAGTGTGTCTGAGGTTAACGAGGCAATTTCAACCTGTACCGGGTACATACCCCCTGCTGCATCCCATATGCCTGATAACCTGTTGGCGCTGCCTGTGTAATCTCCAATAAGTATACCAGACCTGTTTACCGGGCTTATAAAAATGGCATATATGTTTCCCATTGTGGATGAGCCAAGTACACCGCTGATAAAACCCGCATATGCACCGTTATCAGGGGTTGTGTCGGCGCCGTTATATGGGTTGAAGCTCTCGATACGATTTGCAAATATGAAAGGCTGCGATGGATTGAGAGAAAACTGGGCATCATAATTACCCAGGAAGGTTATATCGGCCCTCTCCCCGGATGTAGCCCCCCAAAGGTTTTCAAGTCCGCCCATAATACCATCGAGCCATCCTGTATTATACATATTATAGCCCTGCCATGAATTGTTGTTATCCCAGGTGTATGTTTCTGGCGGTGTAGCCAGAGAAGCAAGATCAAACATGGTAAATGGGCCGGTTGACTCATAGGAGATGAAATTTCCTGTTGAATGGTCATACACCCATTTCTGACTGTAAAAATTGGCATATGTGCCGTCAAATGACCTTGCATTTACCTGGTAGTAGGTATCTGTACCTGCACCGGCATTATAAAAGGTATAACCTCCCTCATGGCTGGATAGATCATAGTGGTAATTATACATGCTGGCGTTACTGTTCATAAAATAGTTGCCCCCGGTTTCTCCCCTTACCAGGTACAATCCGCTCCCGAAACTGCTGCTGAACTCCAGGTCAGCGGACTTCTTCCATATGCCCGCAGAGATGCCTGACCAGTTGCCCTCTTTTCCACCCGGGCCTGTTAGATGACCCTCTATTGTGCCTATACTGGTCATGGTTAAAAATTCACCCATTATCTCACCTGATACCCCATCAGTAAGCCATGTACCGTCTGTGATTTTGGCAGCCCACATGCCGCCGTCATTACGCCACTGCTGGGAATCATCCAGGTACTCTCCGAAGAGCCCGTATCCGCTTATTGCCCCAGACCATGAGCCTGATACCAGCCCCTCGTCATACCCTGCATAGCCGAATGACAGATTTAGAATACCCCACCTCTCTCCCCTAATGTATGAGGTATCACCGAATCCATGTGCCTTTATGCCTGTTTCTAAACTCCCTGAAAAGGCGCCCGTGAGTTTTTCCAACTCAAGAAAGCCATGACCTATCGCTGAGTTAAACTCATCCACTGTAAAGGCCCTTCCTGTGATGACCGGTGTAGCATACATTGTTCCATTGGCGCTCCATGCGCCTGCACCGTCAACTGAGCCTGTGAATTCACCCGAAATGATACCCAGACCTGTTCCTTCAGGGTTCAGGTAAATGGCTTTGATCATACCGCTTGCATCAGAAGCGTTTCCTCCAAAATAACCTGAGTAGGCCCCTCCATCTTCAAATGTCCCTGAAAGGGGCGCCCTGAAGAGGTATAGAGGCTCTGATGATGTGTACTGTCCTGCAAGGGTTATCGAAAGAGGTGCTGCCTCTGTGGCGCCCCAGAAATCCTCTGCCATGCCTGAAATGCCGCCGGTAAAGCCCCCTGTGCCTGTTATTATGGTTGTCGCAAAATTGTTCTGGAACCGCTGGTAATAACCGGCGGATGGCGGATCTGCCAGAAATGCAAGGGAGCCGCTCCATGTGCTTTCAGTTACATCGGGCGCAAACTCATCCTCTCCGCCTGTCTCTATGTAAAGTATGCCGCCCGGGGCATAATTATAGAATGTTTCAAAATCTGAATCCATTATCTCGGTTTCACTCATGCCCCTTAAATAGGTTACACCATCGTTCTTTAGAAAATACTCATATTCATATTTTGCCTGAGCATCACTTTTATTATTTCCACTCTTGCGCGGGTCTGTTGAATAGGGCATGACATACTCCCCTTCATAATGGGTGCCCTGAACAAGACCCAGCATATTGCCGTTAAAGGCCATGAGGGATGTGGGCGCTGGTGGGGGCTCTACCGGGGGTGGTTCAACCGGCGGCTCTATCGGCGTCGGTTCCACTGGCGGCTCTACTGGAGATGGTTCTACCGGCGGTATATAAGGCGGATCAACCTGTTCCACAGGTGTAATTTGAGGAGAAGCTTCAGGGGTTAAATTTTCCGGCTGCGAAGATGACACTTCACGGAGGCCTTCACCTGATCCAAGATCCGCTATCAGGGTTTTTTCAGGCGTAAACCCGCCTCTATTATCGGTTTCACCTTCAACAGATGAAGCCTCATTGCCTGCCTGTGACTCTTCTGTGCTCTTTAATGCTGATCCGTTGTCCCCATCATTTTTACCTTCAGTATCTCCTGCCGTGCCGGTACTATCGCTGACAGACTCACTTTCCATATCATTTTCATCCTCCTCTTCCGCAGGGGTTGTCTCCCCTTCAAGTCGCTCTATATCATCATTCGATGCAGACATCACTACAGGTGGGGCACCCGCATCGGGTATTATCATTGTCTGCCCTGCATCAACTTGTATTATGTTACCGGGCTGATTTTTATTATACGCATAACCATAACCTTCCTTAAATGTTGCGCCGCTTTCTCCCTTCTGATAATACATGAAAAAATCAGTTCCCCTCACACCGCAGACCGCGGTTGGTGTATGCACCTCATACCGGTTCTCATCATTACCTAGCACGCTGCCCAGTAACTTTTTTACCCTGTTCTGTATCTTCCCTCTGAACAGGTTCAGCACTGTGCTTCGCCTGCCTGATTCATTTATATATTCTGATATCTCTACCCTTGTATTCTGGGCAAGCTTGAGGATGTTTCCATCTGCAAAAAGGATCTCCGCCTTAGAATTGCTCTTTGACCTTACTATGTCCTTTTCAAAGATCTCTACCCCCGCATTAACCTCTACTGCCTGGCCTCCGGGTCTAGTTACATCAACGCGGCCCTCTACTTTTGTAAATTTACCTACCGACTCACCATAAACCGCCTGTGAAGCCACAGCGGCCAATAGAATGATAAAAAATCCGGCTATTGTCTTACCCATCTTTACCCCCGGTCTTTAGCATGCAGATTTGATTACCGCAGAATAATCAGCGATTGTCTTGAATAAAATAAGAGTAAAAAGATAAATTCTTTCACTCTCTCTTCAAAATCGACAGATGGGGGAAAAGACTTAAATAAATAAACTGGATTTTTTCAGGGTCGAAATCAAACAAATATCTTTGGATATCAGTTCTTTAACTCTTCAAGATACTCGTTGTAATACTGGAGAATAGTGTTCCTGAAACCTATGGTCTCTCTGAAAGGGGGGAGCCCGCCATATTCCTTAACCCTGTGCTGCCCGGCATTG
>Ga0123334_1001703_pt1 | contig 26893 bp, 21 predicted proteins | sample BiotimSIPDNA_FD_89706 | JGI IMG/M metagenome (GOLD analysis project Ga0123334, IMG submission 89706) | Anaerobic biogas reactor microbial communites from Washington, USA - Biogas_R1 time_0 SIP DNA | ecosystem: Engineered > Bioreactor > Anaerobic > Unclassified | place: Washington, USA... | reverse complement strand
GGCGAACGCGCCGACAAACATTTCGGCAACGACAGGATAAGCCGTGTACTCCGCCCCGTCATACTGCACCGCTTCGCTCTCGAGCCCGCGCGCGACAGCGACGTCGCAAGGCTCTGCGACTGTATATGCGACAACGAAAGCCTGCTGAAAAACGAGCTGGGACGCTGGCGCTGGTTCTGGTCAAGGGCTTTCCCTCCGGCCATATCCGCCCTGATCATAAAGAAAAGATAAAAGTATCCGCCCCGAACTCCGGTTCGGGGCGGTCAGTTTACACATGCCGCGGCAATATACCGCCTTTACCGCGCGAGCTTTTCCATAGCGATAAGCGCCGCGCCGAGCACCCCGGCCGAGGAGTCGCCGGGTGACCAGCGCAGGTCCAGAGTATCGGCAGGTACCGGCTTCATCGCGTAATCATAAAGAAGCTTCGCGAAGCTTTCCCTCGGAAAGTCCCGCATTGAGCATACGCCTCCGCCCATTACCAGCGTCTGCGGGTCCAGCAGGTTTAAAGCTCCGGCTGTCACGGCGGCCAGCTCGTCGACAAATCGCAGCAGCGCCGGATTCTCGGCGTGCTCCGTAAACAGCCGCTCTATAGGCGTTTCCGGGAAGCTCCCGACTCGCAGCGACTGCAGATACCTTCCGGAAACATAGTTTTCGGCACAGCCGCGGTTGCCGCAGGTGCACAGGTCTCTTCTTCCGGCTATCGGCATATGACCTATCTCGCTTATGCCGTTTTTGCCAGGAAGCGGCGCACCGTCCAGAAAAACAGCTCCGCCGAGCCCTGTGCCTACATAAACGCCAAGAAGCAGCCCGCGTTTCGGCAAGCCCAGTAAATGCGCGTCTGCCCGCAGCAGCACATTTATGTCATTATCAAGGAAAACCGGTACTCCGAGCGAATTTTCAAGCATCTCCGCCAGCGGGGCATTCTCCATCGCCGGCAGGTTCGGCGTTTTCAGCAGACAGCGGCCGTCGCGCGAGAGAGTGCCCGCTATGCCGAGCGATAAGGCACAGACGCCTTCCGGGCAGTTTCGAAGTATATACCCTCCGAGCTCCCACATCAGGGATTCCGGTGACATATCGGAAATTTTAAATGAAATAAGCCGTGAGATCGAGGTTCCGTCAAATTTGCCTATCCTTATCTTTGTTCCCCCGATATCGCAGCCGATTACCGTCTTGTCCATATCAGGTACCGCCCCGCGCGCCGCGCCGGCGCATATCCGAAAGCGCGCGCCGCGCGTTTTCGGCCTCCTCATCGCCGGGCTCTTTGCCGGGATTATAACGCGCCGCGCTGTAGTCTCCGGTAAGGCGCCGCAAGGTCTCCGAACCGCCCAGCGTTTCCCGCAGTTCGAGCGGCGTTGTGCTGCGCCGCGCTCTTTTCCCGGCCGGAGAGCGAAGCAGCTGCCGGTAAGCGAATCGCAGCCGCATAATGTTTGTCGGCATATCGTCGAAGCGCTCCGGTCTTTTACCCATACGTTCGAAAAAGTCCGCCAGCTCCTTTCGTCGGCGCTTTAGAAGACCGCGCAGATCCGTAAGGCGCTCAACGCGATCCTCGTATTCGAGGACTTCCTTCTGGCGGAAAAGCTTTCTGAGTAAATCGCGCAGGGTTTTCTTCTTCCCCCCCGATCCCCGCTTTTTATTGCCCGAGCCGCTTAATGCGATGATCAGGACTAATATAACAGACAAGGCGACCAGCACCGCTATAAAAATCGTCGCGTACAGCGGACTTATGCCTTCTATATCCGGCAGCATCATCTCTTCGGGCTCCGGTGACGGGGTCGGCGTCACGATCGGGACGACCGTTTCTTTTTTAGAGGAAGCGATCCAGCGAATAATCGCTTTAATACCCGCGCTGATCGCTCCGATTCCGGCCGCTACCAGATCACGCAAAGGCCCTATGCCGGCGATAAGAAGCGCGCAGGCGAGAAAAGCGGTCAGGAAAAGCAGGTTTTTTCCGCGAAGTCCGGAGGGTACGCTCATCACCTTTCCGCCCTTCGCGTTATGCACTCCGGTATAAAGCGAGGCGGCGTTGAGGCTGTACATAGTCATTATAAAGGACAGCAGAGCAAGCACGGAGAGTGTTCCGAGAGCTTCCCCCTCAAGGCCCTTTCCCGTTACGGCATATACGATAAGGGCGAGATAGAGGCCTACTCCGGTCAGCGCGAGCTTCGGCGGGTACGCCTCGCTGCCGCGAAGCCCGATTAAGTACAGCACCGCGCCGACAATCACGGCAAAGCCGATATAAACCGAATGGCCGACATCCCTCCAGGGAAAAAGCAGCCATATCAGGGCGCCCGCCGCGGCAAGCGCAATCGGAAAAAGCGCTGTCCTCAGAGATTTTATTCGTCTGCCGACAAGGCCCGCGGCAAAGCAGATCAAGACCGGCCACGACCGTTTAACGCAGGAGTACCATTCCCATGTGCGGTTTCCGGCCTGCTCAACGAATATAAGTATCGCCGCGGCAAATATCGCCGCGAGCAGAAGGTTCACGGCAACCATGAAAATCCTTTCGGCTTTCATACCCGGCTCCCCCCTTTGAGCGGAATATAGGTAACGGAGTTGCCCGCCGCGCGAAGCTGCTCTGCCCGCTTGCCGAGCGTGTCGCTCCAGTATGCCGAGACCAGCAGCACGTCCATGCCGGTCATGCCGGAAGCCAGACAGGTGTCAAGCACACGCTGTATTCCGACCCGCATCTTAATTTTCAGCAGGGCCAGCATTTCGAGGATGGCTTCCAGCTGACTTTCGCCCGTGCGCGGCTCAATAAACACGTCACCGCTTTCATTGAGTCTGTTTTCACCGTTAGTCGTAAAGCCGACGTCAATGCCCGCGTCAACGCACCACGCCGCGAGCGCGGCGCAGGTCGATATTCCCCTCTCCAGAAAATCCGCATCCTCTGGCGCCATGCCTCCGAAGAGATTGTCCGATATCTGAGAGTTAAAAATGAGCATTACGCGCGGCGAGACCGTATAATCTCTCGTCTTTACCTGCATCTGGCCGGTGCGCGCCGTCGCGCCCCAGTGGATATCGCGCATGTTGTCCCCTGTTCTGTATTCACGTATACCGTTGACAAGTATCGGATCGGGCGCTATCCAGCGCCTGACGGCTATGTCTCCCTGCCATTTGAGTGCGTTTTCAGGCAGTTCTTCGGGTTTAAGAACCCGCGGATAGACATATAAAGCGGCGTCGCATCTGACATCCCGGCGGCATGAGGAAATACCAAGCAGGTCACCGGCAACCATATGTACCGAACCGCAGTCATAATAACCGCGTTTTCGGCATTCTATTTTATGTGTTCTGGTAATGCGGCTGTAAGAGCCCAGAAAGAATACGCTTTTATGGAACTGGTCCATTTCGACATTGAGGTTTTCCTGCGCCGCAAAGCGAAGATTCGCCGATATGCGGGACTCGACTCGAACCCAGGGCACGGGAATGAGCTTGTCGTTGACAAGCACCTCCACAAGTTCCGCTTCCTCGCCCTCGAAAACCCTGCCGCGGGAAAAGCTGCGCGTATATGAGACCCGACGCAAGCCGCGCCGGTGGTAATATGCGATCTGAAGCAGGCAGAAAAACGCGACAATTATTATTATCCAGAACGCCGTCAAAGCACCGCCCCCTTTTTATGAGAAATTTCCGGCGCTTTAAGCCTTCGGATCGATTCTTTCGGCGTCCGGGTCCTCCGTCGGCACGGGCAGGTTTCTGACCACTTCGGCAATAATCGCTTCCGTTCGGGCTGCCCCTCCGTATCCGCTTCTGGAAACAAGCCTGTGCGCGAAAACCGGTACGGCCAGCTTTTTAACGTCGTCCGGCAGAACATAATCCCTTCCGGACACAGCGGCGAGCGCCTGAGACGCCCGCATCAGCCACAGCATACCTCTGGGCGATACGCCCAGCGTCACGTCTGTAAGTACTCTGGTCGCTTCGGTAAGCGCCACAATATATCTTCGTACCGGCTCGGACACCAAAACGCTCTGATAGCTGCGCTGCGCGTCAACTATATCCGCGGCCGACGCAACCGGTTCAATCGAGGCAAGCGGGTCGTCATTTATGAATCTGTCGAGTATCGCCAGCTCACCCTCGGTGTCCGGGTATCCCTGCTTTATACGCATAAGGAAGCGGTCGAGCTGTGCCTCGGGAAGGGGGAAGGTACCTGAAGTTTCAACCGGATTCTGCGTAGCTATAACAAAAAACGGCTTCGCCAGCTTTCTTGTAACACCGTCCGTCGTTATCTGTCTTTCCTCCATGCATTCCAGAAGAGCAGACTGCGTGCGGGGCGTAGCCCGGTTTATCTCGTCGGCCAGGAGCACATTTGTGAATGCGGGACCCTCGCGGAATTCAAAGCAGAACTCCTTTTGGTTAAAAACGCTCATTCCGGTCACATCGGACGGCAGAAGGTCAGGCGTGAACTGTATGCGCGAAAAGCGGCAATCCACCGAACGGGCAAGCGCTTTCGCCGTTACCGTCTTTCCCGTGCCGGGAACATCATCGAGCAGCACATGCCCTCCCGCGATCAGCGCGCAGACAATAAGCTCCAGCTCGCTGCTTCTTCCGATGATAACCTTTTCGATATTCTCCTTAATTTTCTTTGCCATTGCCGCAATGCCGGAAATTTCCATAAACCTTGCTCCTTTACTTCAGACCTTCGGTTTTGCCGCCCGGTCTTTAATATTCTTCAATACGCGGATCCGAGATCCTGTACTGCAGTGCTTCGGCGATGTGCCGTGTCTGTATCCGCTCACTGCCGTCAAGGTCGGCTATCGTACGCGCAACCCGCAGTGTCTTGTCATATGAGCGGGCCGTCAGTCCCAATTTTAAATACGCAGCGCCGAGCAGGCGTTCGCTCTCCTCGTCAAGACGGCAGAATTCGTTCATTTCCTTTTGCCCCATGCGCGAGTTTAACTGTGACGCTCCGCTCCCGGCGCGCTCCCGCTGCCTTTCCCGCGCCTTGTTAACTCTATCCCTCACGGCCGAAGACGGCTCTGCCGACGAGCGCGCGGAAAGCTCCGAAAATTCCAGTGAGCGCACGTTAACAAACATGTCTATCCTGTCCAGCAAGGGCCCCGAGATGCGGCTGCGGTATCTGCGAACCTCCGTCTCCGCGCATCTGCATCTTCCGGAGGGATGCCCGTGCCAGCCGCAGCGGCATGGATTCATCGCGGCTACCAGCATAAAACGCGCGGGATATGTAACGCTGCCCGAGGCACGTGATATGCTTGCTTCACCCGTTTCCATCGGCTGCCGCAGTATCTCCAGGGCTGAGCGGGAAAACTCGGGGAGCTCGTCGAGAAACAGCACGCCGTTATGCGCCAATGATATTTCGCCGGGCCTCGGGCTGCTCCCTCCCCCGGCAAGTCCCATGGGCGATACGGTATGGTGCGGGGCCCTGAACGGACGGGAGAAAACCACCGGCGATTCTTCACCGGTCATACCGGCAATACTGTGTATCTCGGTAGTTTCCATGGCTTCCTCCCGGGTCATATCGGGAAAAATCGAGGGCAGCCGAGAAGCGAGCATGCTTTTACCGGATCCCGGGGGGCCTGTCATGAGTATATTATGGCCTCCCGCCGCGGCGACTTCAAGTGCGCGTTTGGCGTTTTCCTGCCCTTTCACCTCTGAAAAATCCGGCAGTCCTTCCCTGCGCGGAGCGTAAGGGCGCGGCCTTTCGGACTCTATTAACGCCTCGCCGCGCAAATGGCGTATGACATCCATTACATGCCCTGCCGGATAAATTTCAGCCTCTTCCGCATACGAGGCTTCGGCGGCGTTTTTCGCCGGCAGGAAAATTTTCTTAATACCGGAACGAACCGCGGCAAGTGCCATCGACAAGGACCCGCGAACAGGCCTGAGCTCACCGGATAAAGACAGCTCTCCTATGAAGGCAGCGTCCTCCGGCAGGTTATCAATAACCTCGGCAGCGGTGAGAATTCCGAGCATAACGGGCAGATCATAAACCGTGCCGGCCTTCTTTCTGTCTGCCGGGGCAAGATTAACGGTGATACGCGAAACCGGAAAAGTAAATCCGCAGGATTTTATGACGGCGCGCACCCGCTCCCGGGCTTCCTTAACGGCTGCGTCCGGCAAGCCGACTATATCAAAAGACGGCAGCCCCCTCGATAAAAAGCACTCCACGGAAACTTCATAACCGTGTATCCCGTACAGGCCAAGGGAGCGAATATTCGTAACCATGTCGAGCCTCCTTCCACCGCGATTTCCCCGTATCGGGAACCTGCCGACATAGCCGTCCCGGGGAGTATACCTTTTAGTTATATTCCCCCGGGATTGCGGACAATGCCGAATTACTCAGGCGACATTATATCACCTTTTTCAGCTAAAAACAGGTATTTTACACAATACTGACTGTAAGTGATCAAATGTCCTTACAAAACGCCGCACGCAGCGGCGCGGTTCCTGAATCATCCGCGCGCTCCTCCGGCGAAACGGCTGTTTTTTTAATGCGGTTCCCGCTTCCGCCCCGCACGCGCAAAATGACGCCGCGGATCGCCGGGCTTTCCGCGCGGCAAAAAAGGCGCGGGGATTCCGTCCGAGGTATCTGTCGGCCCTTTTACTTATATCCGAAGCATATCCGCTGCCTCTGCCCGCAGTATTTACCCGCCGCCGGATAACGTCAGTTCAGTCGTTAATCGTCATATTTCGCAATATCATATATGTCTCCTTGCAAAATCACATGTTTCCTTATTTTACCTACCCAGGCTTCGGTATACCGGGTCATGTATATGAAATGCACAAAAAACAAGCCTTTGCGCTCCGTTATTTGTAGTTTACTTATCTTCTCCCGCGTGATAGAATGTCTTACAAATAAGAATTCATCGCGCTTAATTTATGCAATCGGAGGTTAACCTCAATGTCCAGGAAACTTAAAACCATGGATGGTAATACCGCTGCCGCGCACGTCGCCTACGCCTTCACCGAGGTCGCGGCCATATATCCCATCACGCCCTCATCGGCCATGGCCGAACTTGTCGACCAGTGGTCTGCCGAAGGCCGTAAAAACGTATTTGATCAGACTGTCAGCGTTATAGAAATGCAGTCGGAGGGAGGCGCCGCGGGCGCGGTGCACGGCAGCCTCGTAACCGGCGCGCTTACAACCACCTTCACGGCTTCGCAGGGTTTGCTGCTGATGATTCCTAACATGTATAAGATCGCGGGCGAAATGCTGCCCGGCGTAATTCATTGCTCCGCACGCGCTCTGGCGACACACGCGCTTTCTATATTCGGCGATCAGAGCGACGTTATGGCCTGCCGCGCCACCGGCTTTGCCGAGCTTGCCTCGTCCAATCCGCAGGAAGTCATGGACCTTTCCGCGGTAGCACATCTGGCAAGCATCAAAGGCAGCGTGCCTTTCCTGCATTTTTTCGACGGGTTCCGCACCTCCCACGAGATGCAGAATATTGAAGCCTGGGATTACGATGAGCTTCGCGATATGCTCGACATGGACGCCGTCGCCGCCTTCAGGGCCAGAGCCAATCTGCCCACGCACCCCGTGCTGCGCGGTTCCAACCAGAATCCGGATATTTTCTTTCAGATACGGGAAGCCTCGAACCCGCGCTACGAAGCACTTCCGGATGTTGTCGAAAAATGCATGGACGAAGTCAACGCCCGCATCGGCACCGACTATAAACCCTTTAACTACTACGGCGCGCCCGACGCGGAATACGTCCTGGTCGCCATGGGTTCCGTTACGAATACCGCCGAGGAATGCGTTGACTGGCTTAATGCGCACGGCGAAAAAACAGGACTTATAAAGGTCCGTCTTTACCGTCCGTTCTGCTCCGACCGCTTTGTTCAGGCGCTTCCCGCGACTGTGCGCCGCATTGCCGTGCTCGACCGCACCAAAGAGCCGGGCGCCGTATGCGAGCCGCTTTGTCAGGATGTTATCAACGCTCTTTTCAGGAAGGGTCTGAATATTCCCGTCGTCGGCGGACGTTACGGACTCGGCAGCAAAGATACAACACCCGGCGCCGTCATTTCCGCCTTCCGCAACGCTCAGTCCGAAAACCCGGTGAACAACTTCACAATCGGCATCACCGATGATGTTTCCAACCTCTCCCTTCCCATAACGGAGGAACCGGATACAACCTCAAAGGGCATTATCTCATGCAAATTCTGGGGTCTCGGCTCTGACGGAACCGTCGGCGCGAACAAAAACTCCATCAAAATCATCGGCGATCACACCGATCTGAACGTTCAGGCGTATTTCCAGTACGACTCAAAGAAATCCGGCGGTGTAACAATTTCCCACCTGCGTTTCGGCAAGGGGAAGATCAAATCGTCTTATTTTGTCAACAAGGCCGACTTTGTCGCCTGTCACACCCCCTCGTATATCGAACGCTTCGACATCGTGCAGGATATTAAGCCGGGCGGCACCTTCCTGCTCAACTGCTCCTGGGACGAGATCGAGCTTGCTTTACATATCCCCGCCGCGGCGAAAAAATATCTCGCGTCAAACAACATTAAGTTCTACACGGTGGACGCAATAAGCCTTGCCGCGGACCTTGGTCTCGGCGGACGTACGAACACGATACTTCAGTCTGCCTTCTTTAAGCTCTCCGGAGTTCTTGCTGTCGATGACGCCGTCAGGTATATGAAAGAGGCTATCGTAGCAACCTACGGTCACAAGGGAGAAAAGGTCGTTAACATGAACTTCGCGGCGGTTGACGCCGGCCTTGACCATGTTAAAGAGGTTACGGTTCCCGAATCCTGGAAGAATCCCGAGCCGGACGCTCCCCGCACTCCCGCAGCGGCTTCCGATCCGAAGCTCGCCAAATATGTCGATGAAGTAATGATCCCCACAAACCTTATGCGCGGAGATACGCTCCCGGTTTCCGCCTTTGTCGACGGAGCCGACGGAATTCTCCCGCCGGGTACGGCTGCCTTTGAAAAGCGCGGCATAGCTGTCAATGTGCCGAACTGGATTCCGGAAAACTGCATCCAGTGCAATCAATGCTCTTTGGTTTGCCCGCATGCAGCCATACGGCCCTATGCCATGACCGCGGACGAAGTAAGTGCGGCGCCCGAGGGAATAAAGACAGTTAAAATGATCGGCAAGGGCGCCGAAGATATGTCTTTTTCCATCATTGTTTCCCCGCTGGACTGCGCGGGCTGCGGCTCCTGCGCAAACGTCTGCCCGGCCAAGAACAAGGCTCTTGTTATGAAACCGCTGGAAAGTATGCTTCCGAATCAGAAATACTTCGATTACGCTTACTCGAACGTCACCGAAAAGGAAGTTCCCTTTGCCGCGTCTACCGTAAAGGGCAGCCAGTTTAAAAAGCCTCTGCTTGAGTTCTCCGGCGCCTGCGCCGGCTGCGGCGAAACCCCCTACGCCAAGCTTCTTACCCAGCTTTTCGGCGATCGCATGACCATAGCAAACGCCACGGGCTGCACCTCCATCTGGGGCGGCGCCGCGCCCTCCACACCCTATACAACCAACAAAGACGGACACGGCCCCGCCTGGAACAATTCACTGTTTGAGGACAACGCCGAATTCGGTCTCGGTATGCTTCAGGCGGTTAAGCAGCGCCGGGCCAAGCTTGCCGACACGGTTAAAAAGCTTGTAGCCGTAGACTACTGCTGCGCGGATCTTAAAGCCGCCGGCGAAGCCTGGCTCGAAGCCATGGATGACGGCGAAGCCAGCAAAACCACCGGCAAAGCCCTCCTGAGCGCCTGCGAAGAGGCAATCGACGTTGACCTCACCGGCACTCAGTGGGAAGCCGAGTGGATCGCCAACGGCAAAGTCTGCCCCTGCGAAGCCTGCACACTGGCGCGAGAAGTTCTCTCCCAGAGCGACCTTGTCGTTAAGCCCTCCTTCTGGTGCTTCGGAGGCGACGGCTGGGCTTACGATATCGGTTACGGCGGCCTTGACCATGTCATTGCCAGCGGAGAAAACATAAACATCTTTGTTTTTGACACCGAGGTCTATTCAAACACCGGCGGCCAGTCCTCCAAGGCTACACCGCTTGGCGCCGTCGCTCAGTTCGCAGCTGCCGGAAAATCCATAAAGAACAAGGAACTCGCCCAGATGGCTATGACCTACGGTTATGTTTATGTCGCCCAGATTTCCATGGGCGCCGATTATAACCAGACTATAAAGGCTATGATGGAAGCCGAAGCCTACAACGGGCCGTCTTTGATAATTGCCTACGCGCCATGCATTAACCATGGCAGCACTCTGGGCATGGGCAAAGCGATGACCTCAGCCAAAAACGCAGTGCAGGCGGGCTACTGGAACCTCTTCCGCTATAACCCGGCACTGGCAGCGGAGGGAAAAAACCCGTTTACTCTCGACTCAAAGGATCCGACAGGCTCATACCGCGATTTCATTATGGGCGAGGTGCGCTACAGTTCTCTGACGCTCTCCTTCCCCGAAAGAGCGGAGGAACTGTTTACCAAGGCCGAAGAAAACGCCAAAGAGCGTCACGAATACCTTAAATCGCGCTCTTAATCGGATTTATGCGGGAAGAGAGCGGCAGCGATCAGCTGCCGCTCTTTTCCCTGGAAACATGTCAGGAGGCTTTGTATGTCCGATATAATCGCGGCAGCCGCAACGCCGGCTGCCAAAAGCGCGCTGGCTGTCGTGCGGGTATCCGGCGCGGGCTGCATAGAGATGTGCGACCGTCTCTTTTTCCCCGCGGGCAAAAAAAGTGCCTCTTCCTGCGAACACTCGAAAAGCGTGTACGGAACCTTAAGGCGGGAAGACGGCTCGGCGATAGACACCTGTCTGGCTGTTTTCTGCCGCGCACCGAAAAGCTATACAGGTGAGGACACCGCGGAATTTTCCTGCCACGGCTCACCCGCTGCCGTAAGCTCTCTTCTGAGTTCTCTTTTTCGGCTCGGCGCAAGGCAGGCTCAGCCCGGTGAATTTACAAAGCGTGCATTCTTAAACGGAAAGCTGGATCTTACCGCCGCCGAAGCTATCGTAGATCTTGTGGACGCGGAAACGGAGGCGGCAGTGAAAAACGCCGCGGCTCAGCTTACGGGGGCAATGAGCGCTCGCCTGAAGGAGATATACATTCTCCTCATACAGCTTCCCTCTCATTTTTCGGCCCTTGTTGATTTTCCGGAAGACGATGTCGAGCCGCAGGAAATATCCGATATCCTCGCCGTTATAGACCGCGTCAAGGCCGGGCTGAGAGCTCTGTCCGCTTCGGCGGAACGCGGTCGTATTATCAGGGACGGCATCCGGGCCGCTATCATAGGGCGCCCGAACGCAGGCAAATCCTCTCTGCTTAACGCGCTGTTGGGCTGGGACCGGGCTATCGTGTCCCCCCTTGCCGGCACCACCCGGGATACAATAGAGGAAAAGCTTATCCTGGGCGGAGTATTGCTGCGGCTTTCGGATACGGCCGGTCTTCGCGAAACGTCTGACGAGACGGAACTCGAAGGAGTTTCACGCGCAATAAGCGCCGCTCGCGACGCAGAGCTTGTCCTTTGCGTTTTTGACGGCTCCGCTGTGCCGGGTCCGGAGGACGAAGCAGCCGCCGAGGCCGCTCTTGCCGCTCCTTATCAGATAGCTATCGTAAATAAGTCCGATCTTCCGGCGGCTTGCCACACGCCTCCTCACGCGGAACGAATGAAAAAGCTGGTGCGGGTCTGCGCGCTCACGGGAGACGGGCTTTCCGAACTGGACGCTGCCGTTGCGGAGCTTTTTACCGATCCCCTGCCGGCGGCAGGCCTGACGGCGGCAATAACCAACGCCCGCCAGGCCGCAGCCGTAAACGCGGCGCTCGCGGCACTTGAGCGCGCTTCAGACGCTCTTTTATCCGGCGTAACGCCTGACGCCGTGCTGCTGGATATCGAAGAAGCGCTTATCTGCACCGGCCAGGTAACCGGTGACACGCTTCGCGGCGACGTTGTGGAAAATATCTTTTCACGCTTCTGCGTCGGCAAGTGATAAATAGCGGCGCAGGGCATATAATACTTGAATATGCCGGAGATATTGGCAATAATGTCAGGAAATCGCTTGAATGCCATACTATGTTGTGCTATTATGTTGTTTCAATAAATGATATAAAATTAAATATGAGGTGCGAATTTATGGGGAAAAAATATATCTATTTGTTTACCGAGGGCAACGCCGGTATGCGCGATCTGCTCGGAGGAAAGGGCGCCAACCTGGCTGAGATGACAAACATCGGAATGCCCGTTCCGCAGGGCTTCACCATCACAACCGAAGCCTGCATTAAATATTACGACGACGGAGAGATCATTGATCCCGCTCTCGAGGCGGATATCTATAACTACATGGATAAGCTTGAAGCCATTTCCGGAAAGAAGTTCGGCGATAAGAACAATCCTCTTCTGGTGTCCGTACGCAGCGGTGCAAGGGCTTCCATGCCCGGCATGATGGACACTATCCTTAACCTGGGACTCAACGACGAGGTCGTCGAGAGCTTCGCGGCGATGACCGGCAACCCCCGTTTCGCCTGGGATTCCTACAGGCGTTTTATCCAGATGTACAGCGACGTAGTCATGGAGGTCGGCAAAAAGTATTTTGAGGAGCTTATAGACGAACTGAAGGCTAAAAAGGGCGTAACCTTAGATACCGAGCTTGACGCCGACGATCTCAAAGAGCTCGCGACACAGTTTAAGGCCGAATACAAATCCAAAATAGGAGCCGACTTCCCCCAGAACCCCAGAGAGCAGCTTATGGGCGCCATAAAAGCCGTCTTCAGAAGCTGGAACAATGAGCGTGCCATCATTTACCGCCGCATGAACGACATCCCCGGAAGCTGGGGAACCGCGGTTAACGTACAGGAGATGGTGTTCGGCAACAGCGGTGACGATTCGGGCACAGGCGTCGCCTTTACACGTGACCCGGCAACAGGCGAGAACAAGCTCTACGGCGAGTTCCTGATGAACGCGCAGGGCGAGGATGTCGTCGCGGGCGTTCGCACTCCGCAGACCATCGATCAGCTCGCCGAGGTCATGCCGGAAGCTTATAAGCAGTTCACCGAAATTGCCGAAAGGCTTGAGCGCCATTACAAAGATATGCAGGACATGGAGTTCACCATAGAAAAAGGCAAACTCTTCATGCTCCAGACCAGAAACGGAAAACGGACCGCTCAGGCAGCCATGAAAATCGCTGTTGATATGGTCAAGGACGGCGTTTGGACAAAGGAAGAGGCCGTATTGAAAATAGACCCCTCAGCCGTGGACAGCCTGCTTCACCCGCAGTTCGAAGCGGGCGCTCTCCGCAAGGCCGTTCCCGTCGCCGCGGGCCTCAACGCCTCCCCCGGCGCCGCTTCGGGAGCCATATACTTCACCGCGGCCGACGCTGTAAAACACAGCAAGGAAGGCCCCGTTCTGCTCGTAAGACTTGAGACCTCGCCCGAGGACATAGCCGGCATGAGCGCGGCCCAGGGTATTCTCACAGCGCGCGGAGGAAGAACCTCGCACGCCGCCGTTGTCGCGCGCGGCATGGGCACCTGCTGCGTAGCGGGCTGCGGCGACATTACGATCAACGAAAAAGAACACTATCTCACCGTAGGCGGAAAGCGCGTCAACGAGGGAGAGTTTATGAGTATAGACGGCAACACCGGCAACGTCTATATCGGCGTTATAAAAACCATAGATGCCAGCGTCTCAGGCGACTTCGGAACCGTCATGCAGTGGGCGGACGAACTGCGCACTCTTAAAGTACGCACAAACGCCGACACGCCCGAGGACGCCGCAGTCGCGGTCCGTTTCGGCGCGGAGGGAATAGGCCTTACCCGCACCGAGCACATGTTCTTTAAGGAAGAGAGAATACCGGCCGTGCGCGAGATGATAGTCTCAAAGACCGAAGCGCAGCGCCGCACCGCGCTGGCGAAGCTGCTGCCGATGCAGCGCTCCGACTTCGAGGGCATATTTAAGGCAATGGAAGGCCGCCCGGTAACCATACGCCTGCTTGATCCGCCGCTTCACGAATTTTTGCCTACCGCGGACGCGGATATAGCGGCTCTGGCTGCCGAAATGGGCCTTAGCTTCGAGGAGCTCAAAAGCACGGTTGAGTCCCTGCACGAGGCTAACCCGATGATGGGACACCGCGGCTGCCGCCTGCCCGTCACATACCCGGAGATTGCCGAGATGCAGGCAACCGCGATTATTCAGGCAGCTTTGAACGTGCGCGCCGAAACAGGCATCAATGTCGAGCCGGAAATTATGATACCGCTCGTCTGTGAGGTAAAAGAGCTCGCTTTCGTCAAAAAGATAGTAACCACGGTGGCGGACAAGCTTATCGCCGAGGCCGGTTCCGACATGCACTATAAGGTCGGCACTATGATCGAGATACCGCGCGCCGCGCTGACCGCCGACGAGATTGCTACAGAAGCCGAGTTCTTCTCCTTCGGCACAAACGATCTCACTCAGATGACCTTCGGCTTCTCGCGCGACGATGCCGCCAAGTTCCTGCCGGAGTACTATACTAAGAAGATTTTTGAAAACGATCCCTTCCAGAGGATTGATCAGACCGGCGTGGGCAAGCTTATAAAGATGGCCTGTGAGCTCGGAAGAGCCACGCGTCCCGACATAAAGCTCGGAATATGCGGCGAACACGGCGGCGATCCTTCTTCCGTTGAATTCTGCCACAGAGTCGGACTATCCTATGTCTCCTGCTCGCCCTACAGGGTTCCGGTAGCCCGTCTTGCCGCCGCCCAGGCAGCGGTAAAAGGTTGAGAACCCGGCGAATAGAATAACAAACCATACAGGGGCTGCAGTAATATCGCTTTACTGCAGCCCCGCTTTATGTTCGAAAAGTATTATAATTTTTACACCCTTTATATTCATTAAACAGTGGATTATTTCAGTTAAGGTGCTATTATATTTTTTGACTGAAATGATGGGTGAAAACAATGAAAACAAAAAGCGATTCCAAAGTTTATAAAATGTTATCCGGCTTAATCGAGAATAAATGGCGTATAGCGCTTAAGGGCATTTTATCCGGGATTATTGCGGGACTATTGGTTGTCCTGTATCGGCTGGTCATTGAATACGGAACCGAAACAGCATCGGATACATATGCTTTTTTGAGAGGTCATCCGTTTATGATCTTACCGTGGATTTTAATTATCGCCGCTGCCGGACTTTTTATTGCATGGCTTACGAAAATAGAACCAATGGCTGCCGGAAGCGGAATACCTCAGGTTGAAGGCCAGCTTATCTATGGTTTGAGAATAAGATGGTATACAGTTCTTGCCGTAAGGTTTATAGCGGGTACATTGTCATCAATCTTCGGCCTTTCTCTCGGTCGGGAGGGCCCGTCGATACAAATAGGCGCCTCGGGTGGGCAAGCACTGGCTAAGAGGATAAGCAAAAATAAACTTGAAGAAAACTACCTTATAACCGGAGGCGCGGCTGCGGGCCTGTCCGCGGCATTTAACGCTCCGCTTTCGGGTATTGTTTTCGCTCTTGAGGAAGTACACAGAAGCTTTTCGGGTATTGTCCTTATAACCGCAACCACAGCGGCTTTAACGGCCGATGTGATTTCGAAATATTTTTTCGGACTTAAACCGGTCTTAAGCTTTGCGGCAACACCGCAGCTGCCTAAAAGCCTTTATATCTGGCTAATACCGTTGGGCATTATTTCCGGCATCATAGGCGTCTTATTGAATAAGGCTTTATTGGGGTTTCAGACAGCTTATAATAAGCTTCCGTGGTTTATTCGTCCCTGCATCGCATTACTGATTGCCCTGCCATGCGGGCTTTTTCTGCCGCAGGTTTTAGGCGGCGGCCTGAACTTGGTTAAGCTGGCTCAAACAGCCGACAGCGGCATTTTTATATTACTTGTCTATCTCGGAATAAAGTTCCTGTTTACATGTGCAAGCTTTGGCAGCGGCACCCCCGGGGGGATATTTATGCCTATACTGTCTGTAGGCGCGCTGTCAGGGAGTTTATTGGGATTGGCCGCCGTGCGTTTCGGACTTCTTCAGGAAGGCTACATTGCGGACTTCGCCATATGCGCAATGGCGGGAGCCTTAGCCGGTTCGGTAAAAGCTCCGGTTACAAGTATATTATTGACTGCGGAGATGACAGGGTCTCTCGTTCATTTAACACCTGTGGCCGCATGTGCGTTTATAGCTTTGTTTATTTCCGATATTTTAAAGGTGACTCCGATATATGAGTCTCTGCTGGAACGCATCATGAAAAAAAACGGAGAGGCCGTTAAAAACGATAAGCTCGGAGGGTTAATTGAGATTCCTGTTGAATTCGGAAGCTCAGTCTCGGGAAAATGCATCTGTGAAGTGGAATGGCCGCAGGGAGTTTTAATCGTCGGAATACACCGGGGAGATAATGATATCGTACCCGGCGGAAACACACGAATAAATCCGGGCGACTATCTTACGGTTATGACTTCCGAATGTACATACAATGATATAAGCACCAATTTGAGGAATTTATGTCATAACAATCATTGAATAATATTCATAGCTTTGGCCTGAATGCCTGCTGCCGCCCGGTCAGCTGTAAAAGGCCGGGATTAGGCGAATAATAAATCAGAGGGGGCTGCAGCCGTTTATAATTGCTGCAGTCCCCTCTTTATGCCCGCTTATGCTATGTAAGGATTATTTTACCTGACTGACTTCTCCGGTTTCCTTGTTCCTCCAGCGCGGCTTAAGGGCGAGCGGATAATTGAATCTGATCGCGCCCGGCGTCGGGCAATCGGTTACGCAGCAGCCGCAGTACCAGCACTCTTCGGGGTGAAGGATGATGGGAGGCGCGCCCTTTTTCGGATTGGGAATATAAACGTCTATCTGACATACCTGAACGCAGGTGTTGCAGCCGATACATATTTCCGGATTTATCTTTACCGGCGTACTCGGTGTCTGCACATTCGGTATTGCGTATAATTTGCCTGCCATATTATTGCTCCTCCTATCTCAGTTTTCTAACTTGTACACGCCTGTGTAGTCCGGGTTGTGCGCTTCGTACTGCTCTTTCATGTTGCCCCAATATCTGATCGGTACTCTTTCGAACTTGATCTCGTCATCCTCAAGATGCAGGGCGAGGTAGTATTTCGAATCTTCCTCATCGTTCTCGGGGTAGTCAAGGCGCTCGATACCAAGCTGGGGATTTGTGAATCTGCGCTCCTTCATCGCGTTTATCACGATCTTCGCGTGTTCAAGTATGCTGAGGTCTTCGATGGAACGCATAAGCTTGTGCGGGTCAAGCGCATACAGCTGGGGCACCGCGTTTTCCTCGATACGCTTTAACTCTTCAAGCGCCATATTAAACATGGTTTCGTTCTTGTACTCGCTTACGAAATATTGCATAACGCGGCAAATGCCGTTGTGCAGTTCTTTCCACTCTATACCGTTGTCCCGCTTGGTCGGCGCAAGAACGCGTTCTTTTTCCTTGTCGACCTGCTCGCGGGGCAATTCGCCGGCTTCGACCGACTTTGCATACGCCGCTGCCTTACGGCCGGCATAACGTCCCGTTGACGCGGCAAAGCTGTGGTCTCCCGGGGAGAACAAGGAGGTTCCCGCAGCGTAAAGTCCGTCGACAGTGGATTTCAGATTCCAGTCGGTCATAATGCCGCCGCCGCGCGCCGCGTCGCGATACTGCTGGGAGGGCTGGAATTCGATGAAGGTGTAATTGAGGATCTGATCTCGGTGGATATCGAATCCGTCATCCGTCATAGTCTTGACCATAACCCTCGTGGTGGACTCTTCCGCCAGCATCAGGTTCCATGTGGCATTGCTCTCCTCGGGCTTCATGCCCGCGAAATCGCCATAGAACGGAAGCTTGTACTCACCGCTCTTAATGCCCGCGCGGATATTCGTTATTATGTCGGCCTGGTTGGAGAACATTGCGCCGGCGTCTTCCCAGCCCTGTGTGGGAGCGGGGAGCTTTTTGTTGTCCGCGTCGACAAGGGCAACGTTTTCATAGCTGGCGTCATTGCCGCCGGTGTACCATTTATGCTTGAGACCGGACGCGATTCTATAGGGAGCGCTGCGCTCCACATTGGTGATAGCGGCGCCGGCTCTCCACGCCATAGCGGTAGCGTCGCTGCTTTCGTTGCGGGAATACATGGTGGAGTATCCGCCGTGCTCCATATCGATATGCCAAAGCTGACCCGCGCCGCCTGCCGAAATAATCACAGCCTTAGCTTTTACGATCACGAACTCGCCGGTGCGGACATTAAGTCCCGTTGCGCCTACGATGCGGCTGCCCTGCTTTCCGTTTTCGTTCAGAAGGCTGGTGGCCATTACACGGTCGAAGATCTTCACGCCCAGGCGCTGGCACTCTTTTTTAAGGACGGGTTTAAACGTGCTGCCCCAGATACGAAGGACGACATTGTTTCTCTCTTCCGGAGGATTAAAGTTCGGATCTCTCCAGTCCGAATGAGGCGAGTAACCGGCCTTCTTGCCGTAACGGGGCGAAACCATAAGCTTAGTCTTGTCATCGCGGCCCTCGACTCCGATATACTCGTCGTCGGTATCGCGGATCTTGCCGCCCATCTGTTCCATTTCAAGAAGCGTATCATAGTCTTCTCTGCACTGGATCTGGTAACCGAGGCCGTTGCTGTAGCGGCCAAGAGAATTCATTTCCTCAATCGCCCACTCGTCGGGGTCAACCCTGGACAGGGGGTTTGCGGGAACGTTGCACCAGTGGTCGCATCCCGGTCCGCCAGCTCCGCTTCGTCTTACGTCGCCTTTTTCTAAAAGTGCAACTTTTACACCCGTACGCGCAGCGGAAATCGCAGCCCAGCATCCCGCGATGCCGCCGCCCAGTACCAGCACGTCGGTTTCCACTATTGTTTCTTCGCCAAATTTAACCGGATAAGGCCATTCCGGTGGCGCACCTTCGGTTTTCAGGTATTCATGCCATGATGTTCCCATTGTACGACCTCCTAAGATTTGTGTATATTGCGCTATGTTATAATGATAATAGAAAAATCGTTATTTTTCAATGTATCTTAACTATATTTATTATTTAAATTGTATTATCCGTTTTTCGCATCAGGAAAGGCCCGCGGTCAGTTGAAAATGCGGTTAACTGCTTTTCATAGCATACTAGCTGCCTGCCTAAATATGTGTTATAATGCGCATAGGAGTATAAAAATCTGTTCGGCAATTCGGAAGGAGAATCAGAATGGCAAAAAAACTGGAAATGAAGTATTACAGCAATCTTTCGCCAAAGCGCGGCTACTCATGGGAAACACCGCCGGAACCGGTTCCGGAAAGCCAAATCGTTGAAACGCTGGAAGCAGACGTCGTCTTCATCGGAGGCGGCATAAGCGGCCTTGCCGCCGCGGCCCGCTGCAGCTTCAAGGGGCTGAGCGGCATAGTAATCGATAAAATCGAAAAACGCAGAGCCATCGGCTGGCAGATCGCGGCAATCAACACCAAGGCAATGGCCGAAAAGGGCATCGTAATCGACAAAAAGCAGTTGGCCGCCGATTGGCTGAAGGTCAGCGGCAGCCGTGTTCAGGAGGATCAGCTCTGGATTTTCATAAACCGCAGCGCCGAAGGCTTTGAGTGGATGCTCAGTCTCGCCGAGGGATGCGCGGATGTCAGCGTCTATGTCGGATACAAAGGCCCGATGTTCAATGAATATCTCGGCACCCATCACATCATAAAAAAGCAAAGCTGCACCGAATACACTCAGATCGGCGGCGGCATGCTTGCCTGCGAGATCCTTGAAAAAGAATTCCTTAAAAACGGCGGGTTGCTTTTCCGCAGTACGGCCGCCGAGCAGCTGGAAAAGGACGCGAGCGGACGCGTGGTCGCCTGCATCGCAAAATGCAGCGACGGCAAATACCGCCGCTATAAAGGCAGAAAGGCCGTTGTTGTCGCCACGGGTGACTGCGGAGAGGACCATGAGATGTTAGAGGCCTTCTGCCCGATCGGGCTGCGCGCCTCAAAGAAATTCCCGCGTATCGGAAACACCGGCGACGGGCAAAAGATGCTTTACTGGGCAGGCGCAATACTCGATAATCCCGAATGGGCACCTACTCTGCACGCGCTGGCGTACAGCGGTTTCCAGGGCTTTTTCCTGCATGTCAATCAGCTCGGCAAGCGTTTCATGAACGAGGACACCTGGATGCAGGCCAAGTCCGTCAGATGCTTAATGCAGCCGGGCGGCGACTATGCGTTTTCCATATTGGACAGCAAATATCTCGACGAGTACGCCGAGCGCTGGGATATACTCGGCGGCCAGGGAATGGCGCCTCTTAGCACGGTGGGCGAAGGTTTTAAACGCGAGAATCTGGAAGAATCGATTGCAAAACATATACAAAACGGAAATGCGTTTAAAGCCGACACCCTGGAGGGGCTCGCCGAACTGATCGAGGTTCCCGTCGAAAACCTTCTTGAGACCGTTGCGCGTTATAACGAGATTGTCTCCGAAGGCGACGATGTTGATTTCGGCAAACGCTCGGAGCTTCTTACCTCCGTTACAAAACCGCCGTATTACGCTCTAAAATGGGGCCCGATGCTCCTGGATGTATTCGGCGGCGCCATTACAAACACGGACATGAACGCACTCGGACCCGACAGCGAGCCGATTCCGGGCCTATATGCCGTCGGCAATGCCTCGGGCGGCATGTACGCCGTCGACTATCCTCTCCTTCTCAACGGCAACAGCTACGGACGCGCGCTCGCGTGCGCTATGCAGCTCGCTGACAGCCTTACAAAATAATCCGCGATCCGGAAGGAGCAAACCCCGACCGGCCGGAGCACATACGTACTCACCGGATTAAGCCGGGGCGCCTCGCCTTTAAGTCGAGGTGCCCCGGTCTTATGTCACAATCAATACCGAGCGTATTTTCAACGGTTTGCTATGGGGAAAACCGCGCGAACAAACCGATTCCGGGTATGTTCGGCGGCCGCTATTTACAAAAGCGGCAACATGAATTAGTATATATTTAAGTTTAACTCCGCAGGATAAGATAACAAACAAAAAATCTTATTGCAGACAATCGCGTCTGAGTCAGACTGAACTTATATTTTGGGGGAAATTCCATGTTGTCTTTGAAAGAGAATGTTTACGAAACTCTTAAAAACGGAAAGCCGGACGCCTTCGTAAACGAGTGGGAGCCTTTTCCGCAGGTTTGGGATCCCGTTTTTTTCTTTATGAACCCCGTCGCTCCGGGTCAGACCGCGGTCAACCCGCTGGGAACCACTCTTTACTGGGGTGAAAACGAGCCCGGCGCTATGCCGATAGTAAACGAGAAAACAAAAGTATGCCCCGACGTTACCAGGTGGCGCGAATATGTTAAAGCCCCGGATCTTGACGCGATCCCCTTTGACTGGACACAGGTTCAGGCCGACGCCGAAAAGATCCGTGCGCAGGACAAGTTCGTGATGGTGTGGAATGTCACCGGCGTCTTTGAGTCGCTGCACTTCCTCATGGGCTTTGAAGACACACTGGCCAATCTTCTTGAAGAGCCCGAAGCGATGCATGAGCTTATCGCGTATATCACCGAGTTTAAGAAGACACAGATCCGGCTGATTATCGACAATCTGCATCCCGACGTAATCATGTTCCACGACGACTGGGGCTCCAAGTATAACCTGTTCATGCGCCCGACCGTTTGGCGCGAATTCTTCAAGCAGCCCTATAAGGAAATATACGGACTGATGAAGAAACACGGCATTATTACCATGCATCACGCCGACTGCTACTGCCAGCCTATTGCGCCGGACATGGTCGAGGTCGGAATCGACATCTGGGAAGGCATTCTTCCCTCAAACGACATCCAGCAGATCAAAAAGGATACCGGCTATAAGCTTACGCTGATGGGCGGAATCGATGCCTCAATAGTCGATACCCCGGACTGGACCGAGGATGTAGTTCGCGCGGAGGTCGCCAGAGCGTGCCGGGATTACTCCGAGGGCGGCTGCTTTATTCCCTGTCTGACATATGGCGGAGAAGGCAGCATACACCCCGGGGTCAACGACATAATCATGGACGAAATCCGTAAGCAGAACAAGATTTATTTTAAGTAATAAACACCGCTGTCCGGCTCCCGCATCCTGAAATATGAGGTGCGGGAGCTTTTAACACCGTTTTCGGAAAGTATACCGGTTTATTTCGGAGGAAGTATTATGGACACAAACCTGCGCTTTCGCAGCGCAGCGGAGGATGATACGGGGCTGATTCTCCGCTTTATAAAAGCTCTGGCGGAATTTGAACATCTTTCGGACAAGGTATCGGCCGATGAAGCGCTTCTTCGTGAGTGGCTCTTTGACAAAAAGATAGCCGAAGTGATATTTGCGGTCGCAGACGGTAAAGAAGTCGGATTTGCATTGTTTTTCCACAGCTTTTCAACCTTTCTGGGAAAAGCCGGGATTTACCTTGAGGATCTTTACGTTATCCCCGAATTCCGCGGCCTGGGGTACGGAAAGGCTCTTATGAAAAAACTCGCCCGAATCGCCGCAGAGCGCGGCTGCGGGAGATTCGAATGGCAGTGCCTTGACTGGAACCGGGCGGGAATAGATTTTTACCTCTCGCTGGGCGCCGAGCCGCTCACTGATTGGACGCTCTACCGCGTCTCGGGCAAAAGCCTTCTCGATCTGGCATACGAAGATACTTAGAAAAAGCGATTTATTAATAAAGGCTCCCCCGACTTTTAACGCAAGCCTTATGACCCCCGATAATTTGTCGGATGCCGTTGTAATTACAACATATATTCTGCCGTTTTTGTAAGATAATAAGCATATAAAGTTAAGGGAGGCGTTTATATGTTCAATTCGTGCCCGGGTATGGATAAGCTGAAATCGCCGACGATCACGGAAAAGAAGTGCCCCGATTGCGGCAATACGCTAGAGCTGTTTTCCTGCGACACCAGCGTAACCTGCGATAAGTGCGGCTTTGTCGCCTATAATGACATTCAGTCCTGCGTAGACTGGTGTAAAAACGCCAGACTCTGCGTCGGAGAAGATCTTTACAAAAAGCTTAAAGGCAGCGCGAAAACAACCGGCGTTAATCCGGATTAATCCTTCCGTCCGGGTTTGCCGGGAAGTTCGGTACGCTCATTGCGCCGCGAACGTCACGGGCATATATCCGTGCCGTTTTTTTGCCTGCCTCCGCGCTTGAATTTAGTCAAAAATTAGATTACAATAAGTCTTAGATAAATACGGTGACCGGACTCACCCAAAAAGACAGGAGGACATTATGGGCATCAAAATCGGTATTAACGGGTTCGGAAGAATCGGCCGCCTTGTTCTGCGGGCCGGCATTGATGACGACAGGTTTGATTTCGTTGCCGTCAATCCTCATAAGGATCCCGACTATATGGCCTATATGCTCAAGTATGACAGCGTACACGGCCGCTTCGGCGGGACTATCGAGTATGACGAGACATCCATAACCGTAAACGGGAAAAGGATAGCCGTTGTAAACAGGGACGATCCGAAGGATATCCCCTGGGCTGATCTCGGAGCGGAATACATCTTCGACTGCACCGGCAAATTCAAGAATATCGCCAAAGCCTCGGTACACCTTAAAAGCGGCGCCAAAAAGGTTCTGGTTTCCGCACCTATGGACGACGCGCCGATGTTTGTTTACGGTGTTAACCACAATGTCTATAATAAAGATATGGATGTAGTCTCGGCGGCCTCCTGCACAACGAACTGCCTTGCGCCTCTTGCTAAAATAATTAACGACAATTTCGGCATCGAAACCGGCCTTATGACCACTGTTCATGCCGTCACAGGTTCCCAGAAAACCGTCGACAGCACCTCTTCAAAAGACTGGCGGGGCGGCAGATCCGCCATCGGCAACATCATCCCCTCAACGACCGGCGCCGCCAAAGCAGTCGGCAAGGTGATTCCGGAACTCAACGGCAAACTTACCGGCATGTCGTTTCGGGTTCCGACAATGGACGTATCCGTTATAGACCTGACCTGCAACCTGAAAAAACCCGCTAAATACACGGAAATATGTCAGGCCGTCAAGGACGCTTCCGAAGGTTACCTGAAAGGAGTTGTCGGCTATACGGATGAAGCGGTGGTATCAACAGACTTTCTGCACGACCCGCGCACCTGCATTTTCGACGCTGCCGCCGGCATCGCCCTGACTGACTCCTTTGTAAAGCTGGTCGCCTGGTATGACAACGAGTGGGGCTATTCATGCAAGATGCTCGACCTTCTTGCCCACATGTATAAAACAGATAACGAATAATCCCCGGAGAGGAGCGAACCCGTGGCCGAAAAGGATAGCATAAAGACCGTCGCGACCAACAAAAAGGCCTACCACGATTATTTCGTGGAGGAACGCTTCGAAGCCGGCATTTCTCTGTCCGGCACCGAGGTAAAGTCAATACGGCTGTCGCGCGTCAATCTCAAAGACTCCTACTGCTTTGTCAGGGACGGGGTGCTGCTGGTCCACGGAATGCACATATCCCCATATGATAAGGGCAATATCTTCAACAAAGACCCTATGCGCGATCGGCCTCTGCTGATGCACAAAAGAGAGATAATGCGGCTTTACGGCCGCATCAGGCAGGACGGCATGGCGCTTATACCCTTATCGGTATATTTCAAGGGTCCGCGAGTAAAACTGGAGTTAGGTCTGTGCAAGGGCAAAAAGCTCCACGACAAGAGGGAAGCCGCCGCCGAGCGGGACGCTGTCCGCGAGATGGCTAAATCCATAAAAGAGAAAAACGCATAAGAGAGGAACATATAATTAATGAGCAATCCGACAGTAACAATCGAAATGGAAAACGGCGGCCTGATAAACTCGGAGCTTTATCCCGATATCGCGCCGAATACGGTTAACAATTTCATCTCACTTATCAAATCCGGCTACTATGACGGGCTGATTTTCCATAGGGTTATCCCCGGCTTCATGATTCAGGGCGGTTGTCCTCAGGGCTCCGGCATGGGCGGGCCCGGCTACTGCATTAAAGGCGAATTCACGCAAAACGGTTTCAAAAACAACCTTGCCCACGACCGCGGCGTGCTGTCAATGGCGCGGTCCATGCGTCCGGACAGCGCCGGAAGCCAGTTTTTTATAATGACGACAAAATCTCCGCACCTTGACGGTTCCTACGCCGCGTTCGGAAAAGTTACTTCCGGTATGGAAACCGTCGACGGCATAGTAAACACTCCCCGCGACATGAACGACAGGCCCAAAACGGCCCAGCGCATTAAAAAAGTCACCGTTGATACCTGCGGCGTCGAATATCCCGAGCCGGAAAAGGTCTGACACTGTTCATATTCGATGTTTTAGTTTATAATAGAATACAGCAAACATTTATCCCCGGGCAGGTACTCCGCCCGCCCGGGAGACCGCATGGGGGCGTACCGGTTTCGACGGGGGCACGGGTGCGGGATAAGCGGGCAAAGGCGCCTTCCCTTTTCAAAAAGGGCAAAACAAAATTAACTGAGAACAACAATTCTCTTCCGGTAGCCGCTTAAGGCTACCCGTCCCTCCCCGAAGGGCCACGAGCGGGGTTGGGGCGTGACTTAGTGGCGAACGTGAGCGCGTTAAGCTTTGCGCGCGCCATGCATCGATGAAGCTACGAAACCGGCGGGCGTGACGGCTTGCCCCCGGGGACGAAAACGGAGCTTGACTCCGAAATAACCGTCTGCGCCCGGAGAAAGTCTCGAGGAAGTGTTTTCGGACAGGGGTTCAACTCCCCTCGCCTCCACCAAAAGTAATACCATCTATTGATAAAAAATATTTTGTCATTAGATGGTTTTATTTTGCCCTGAAAAGGCTTGAAACAAGCGATTCCCGGATATTTTGGGGATCGCTTGTTTCGGTTTTTTGGGGTTTGCTATTCATGTTTTTATCATTCGCCAAAATCTGAAGCCGGTAGTACAGTTTCAAATTGAATAATATGCTGCGATAGAGCCATCGTTCCGCTCATTGAGAGCCACCATCACGGTAAAACAGAGCCACCCTGACGGTCCATAGAGCCACCCCTGATTATTGGGTACATTGAGTTATACGCCCTATGGCGTAAATAACTTATGGAGGTCACCCAATGACCGATTACCGAGCAATACTCAGGCTTTACCATCAGGGAATCAGCGGCAGAACCATTGCAACCACGCTGGGTTGTTCCCGGAACACGGTGTCTGAGACGCTAAAACGATTTGAACAGGCAGAACTGCCATGGCCACTACCTGCAGGGCTTTCAGACCGAGATCTGGCCAATCATCTATATCCAGAGCATCAAGTGCAGTCAACAACCCGGAAGGTGCCTGACTATGAGGTCATCCACAAAGAGATGGCAAGACCAGGCGTTACCCTCAGCCTCCTTTGGAAAGAGTACTGTGATATCTGCCGGATCAGCAGAGAGATTCCCTACATGTACACCCTGACCCATCTCCGAATTGCCTGACACAGGAGAGTTAGAGTACAATACCCCTGTGGAGGCGAATTATGAAAAATACTGGTAAGCGTTATGAACAGCAGTTCAAGGATGAAATCATACGGTTGGTGAAAGTTGAAAAGAGGAATGTTTCCAGCATCGAGCGAGACTTCGGTGTTAAAGAACAAACGGTTCGGAACTGGCTCAAGGAGCATAAGGACGCAGAAGATCCTGAGAAGGTACGTATAGCAGAACTGGAAGCCAAGCTCAAGGAAGCGAACAAGAAGATTGCCGATCATGAAATGACCATCGACATCCTAAAAAAGGCCACCGCCATCTTCGTGAAGAACGACCGGAAATGAAGTTCCGCTTCATCCGCAAAAACGCCACCGTGTACCCGGTTGAGAAGATGTGCGAAGCATTTGACGTATCACGGGGCGGATATTACGAATGGTTACACCGCAAACCCGGCAAACGGTCTGAGGAATCGGATAAGATCCTGAAACTCATGAAACAGAGCTATACGGAATACCAAGGGATGTGTGGTCTGGATAAGATGCTGGGTGATATCCGTGAAGAATTCCCGAAATGTAGCCGGAACAGAGCATATAAGCTTCAGAAAGCCCATGGGCTTTACAGTGT
>Ga0123334_1001701_pt1 | contig 26940 bp, 25 predicted proteins | sample BiotimSIPDNA_FD_89706 | JGI IMG/M metagenome (GOLD analysis project Ga0123334, IMG submission 89706) | Anaerobic biogas reactor microbial communites from Washington, USA - Biogas_R1 time_0 SIP DNA | ecosystem: Engineered > Bioreactor > Anaerobic > Unclassified | place: Washington, USA... | reverse complement strand
TTTCATCAGTCGGCTGACCCGTCGGCGGGATGTCTTGATCCCTGCTTGTTCCAGGCTGGCTTTGATCCGACGACTGCCATAGGTCCTTTTGCTTTCTTTGAATTCTGGCTCGATCATTCGTTTCATCAGCTCATCTTCGATTGCCTGTGCCCCGGGCTTTCTCCGTTTCCAGGCATAGTAACTACTACGACGGATCTTCATGGCAGCGCACAACTCTTTGACGGTATGCTCATCGGCTTGCTCCTGGATGAACTCATATCGCACTACCCGCTCCGGGAGAAAATGTTCAAGGCTTTTTTTAAGATATCTCTTTCCTCCTTTACACGGCGCAGTTCTCTTTCCATCGCTTGGAATGCTTCAGGATTGATTTCATGTTCCCCGACAGTGCCTTCTTTTTCCCCATATTCTAGGCACCAGCGGCTGAGGTTGTGTGCGCTTGTACCGAGCTCGCGTGCTATCTGAGCCTGGCTCTTTCCGCTGCTTCTGACTAATTCAACCGCGTCTCGTTTGAACTCTTCTGTGTATTTTCTTCGTGGTTCACTTGCCATTTTGGACTCCTGTTTTGCTAAGTATAGCTTTTTTGCCTCTTAGCTCGTGTCCACTTTTTCGTCACCAGCCCAAATACCGTACGGGCGGGTCCCAATCTCGAACGCTCGATAATTCGTAACTCAGCCAGACCCGCCATTACCAAATCGGGATTACGGGTCGTGCGTCTTGGGCGGGTTTGACGAATTTGTTGAAATTACAAAGCTCACGTATTGAACCCGCCCGTACATTTGTTTTGTGATATGGGCAGTTTGGAGAAAAGATTATAAAACGCCACTAATGCGCGTAGCCATTGTATATAGTAGAGAAGTGTATGACATCTGGGGGAGGGGGGAGGCAAAACGGAATGTTTTACCGAAGTAACGTTGATATTGATGGCTTTCGTAACCTGTGAGACAGCTTGTCATCGCGAGCTTCTTTTGCGAAGCGATCTCTCTGGGTGATCCCGTGAGACCTGCGCGTCATTTTTCACTTGCCCCATCCGCTGCGCTTCTGGGACAGGCCGAGATTGCTTCACTTCGTTCAGAATGACAAACCGATATTGTTTGGAGTCACAGGCAATTCGATCTCACTGGGTGGGACTTGAGCTTATTCAACCGTACGTCGAAGATCCCCGAAGCGAAGCGCAGGGGGAGTGGGGGCTTGCTCCCTCCGAAACGGCTTGGCAAGGCTTACTCAGCGGCTGGACCAGATGCCCTGTTTCGCGGGCACAGGTGCCCAGCCGTACGTACGTAAAGGACACAAAACGCCCAGCCAAAACAGCTAATATTCAGCCGCGTTGTTCGTTCACAATGACTTATAATTAAAGCCAAGAGTAATCAGCTAAAAATGGGAGGTTTTATTGATGAGCGAAATCATCACGATATCCTGTCCATCCTGCGGGGGGATGCTGACCCGCGCGCCAAACACCACCACCTATACCTGCGACTACTGCGGGCAAAGCCACCGCTTGAGAATGGAAGATGTTGAAGAATTCGGCCGCTGTCCGATCTGCCGGCGCAACGACCGAGTAGAAATCGTTCGCGCTATCTACAACAAAGGTGGCAACCTTGCAAGATTGCTTGCTCCACCCAGGGACCCTACGGAGACTTTGTATAACAATCCACCGCCCCAACCAGCCCCCACGGATAAGCCAGCCAGAAGCCGTACCAAGAGCAAATATTTATTTATTGGGTTTTCACTTCTTGCCTTTTCTTTTGTCCTTTTTAGCACGTTATGTTGTGGAATTGGCATTATAGATTATAAAAATTCCCGTGAAGTCAGTTATCTGTCAATATTTTCGATTATTATGCTAATTGTGTTCATTTCAGCTATTGTTTTCGTAGTGGTTGGGCTTGTTCAATCCAAAAAACAAAATGATGAACTCGACAAGATTTTATTAAATGAATGGGAGCAACAAAACCGGGAGATAATTAACAAATGGTCTTCTCGCAAAGATCAGTATCATAACGCCTATAAACAAAAATCTTCCCAACTGGAAGATAGTCACCAAAAGACGATGCGGCGCTACGACCAGCTCTACTACTGCCACCGCGATGACATCGTCTTCATCCCCGGTGAAAGCGGTCATGCACCGTCAAATCAATTTGAGAATTTTCTTTATCAAAAACCAACAGAGAAGTAAACCGTTCGTTCAAACATTCAGGTGGAGCTGCCAGTGAAAGCAACAATCAAAATCCTAAAAATTCTTTTATATCTTCTCATTGTCCCTCTTCTTACAGGATGCTTTAGGGGCGAAATCATGCTAGATATCCACCCGGACGGTTCGGCAACTATAGGTGGATCGTATGGCGTAACCAGCGAGGCAAAGTTGCTTTTGAGCATGCAGGGTTTTGATTTCCACGATGTTTTGTTTGGAGACAAATTGAATGATGATTTCAGATCATCAAGCTGGGTTGAAGGGAATTATGAATGGGTCAAAGTTGAACGAGACTATCAAAGTTTCGATGAAGTCATTGATGCCTTCAAAATGGCTAATGACTTCACTCTTACTCAGAAAAAAGGGTTATTTCAAAATCGAATAACCCTCAACGTCGTGGTTGACTTATCTGCAAACAACAATGAATCCCTGGAAATTATGGGCATGGATATGATTCCCTCAGATATGCTCGGTTTTCGCTTTCTTGCCCGACTTCCTGGAACTATCAAACAAAAAAACGGCATCATAGATATTTATGACCCAAATTTGATAGCTTGGAACTTGGATACTGGAGGAACCACGCATATCTATGCCGAATCTGTAACCTGGAATTATTTGAATATTGGAGTTTTTGCTGTTGGAATTTTGCTTATCATAGCACGGGTTGTTATGCAGATCGTTATTGAGGTTCGAGCACGACAAAGGTCTGTACTTACAGCTTCACCTATTGCAGAATCTGATGTTAATACTTCCGAAGAAAAACCAGACCCTTCCCAATCAAACGAAGATGAGGATTGATGATCGGTATCATCATGCTATTGAGCTTACAACTATCTAACCGCCGTTATCGCGACGACATTGTCTTCATCCCTGGCGAAAGCGGTCATGCACCGTCAGATCAGCTCACAGAGTTTTGTATCAGGAATCATCGTGAATAAATATCAAGGAGAGACCAAATGAATTATTCTGATAATAAGAAATCCTATTTGCTTTCAGAAGGCTTTGAATATGCCGGTCAGTGGAAAAAATCAGCGAAAAAACTCACCTTTTCATTGACAAGATCCTGGAAGAAACAACCGGTCATCTATGTTTTCATTGATACCAGCGACCAGGTGTTGTATATCGGGAGAACAGAAGTGGATCTCGAGAGCGCCATGAACCGCATCAAGTATGGTCCAGAAGCACAAGTGACCAACCATCGCCTGCATAATGAGCTGTTGAACCACCTGGAAAGACCAGTTTCGATCGAGATCCTTGCCTATACAAACCCAATAAAGCAGCCTTATCTTGCTGAATATTTCGATGAAATTAAAAAGAAACTGATCCATCAAACCAATCCAATTTGGAACCTGGTCTGATAGCTGAATGGTGTCTTTGCTTCTCTCCGCTCGCAAATACGGGGGAGCGCAATGACGTGGGATGGGGTTTGTCATCCTGAGGGACGAAGGATCTTTACCTGCCTAAAACAAGATTCTTCACTTCGTTCAGAATGACAACGATGATGAGATAGCTTTGCTTCGCTCGCGATGACAGGCTGATATTGCTTGGTGGAACCGGCAATTCGATCGGATTTCCAACTTCCTGGACAATTCTCTCACCCCCCTGCCCCCCTCTGAAGAGGGGGTGAAAGGAACGTCATCGTGAGCCTCAGTTGCGAAGCGATCTATCTGGTTGTTCCTGTGAGGCATTTGCGTCATGTTTCACTTACCGAGATTGCTTCACTTCGTTCGCAAAGACGGGGGTGTGGGTTTTGTCATCCTGAGGGACGAAGGATCGGAACTTTCAACCACAACGACTGTTTATAGCAGCATTAAGATTCTTCACTTCGTTCAGAATGACAGATTAAAGGCAGATTGCTGCGCTTGCGATGACGAGTTAGCTGATGGCTGCTTTTTGGTTTGGGAATTGAAACAGGGTGATCACTTATCCTCCGGTCGTTAATGATCTTAATCCTCTTCAGCCTTCCCATCCACTCAGCTAAACAATCTTTGTTTTATTTTCGATTCCAATACCAGCCAGCGGAGTAAAAGCCAAGCCTTCTTACTTAATGACGCGCAAAGACTGGACTTCCTGACTTGGTTTAATCAGCCGTTCAAGATGATCAGCCCGTCTTTCCAACACATTTACCCGGGCTTTCAGATCTTTCTTGTCGTAAAATTCAAGCTCGATATAATCACCAAATTCGATATTCAACTCTTTAAATGGCTTAGCCAATCCCCAAATCAGATTATCAACTTTTGTCAAGCGACCGTATTCAGTTTCCCCGACATCTACCGGACAACCATCGCTTAAATCTGGCAGGTACTCTGACAAGCGCCCAATACTCAACACTCCCGCTATTGCCCAGGTTCCAATAGCGGTTTGAAAACGCACTTTTCCATCAGCAGTGATAGAGATGTTCTGTTCCTGATCGATCGTTTCTTGCCGGAGTTTAGCTTTTTCGAGATCCTGGTCTGAAATCACAACTCCGCGTTTTTATAGCATCCGGTACCGATCCTCTCTTTAATGGAATATTGTCTGCTGACAGGTGATTGTGTTTAAGTTTTCTCGTTGATATCTGAATTCAGACATATTTTTCTATATCCTTTTCAAAAACGGATATGCGATTCTTGACTTATTTCCTTTTGATGATATAAATTAAATTGGACCTTTAATTTATTCAGATTATTAAAAAATGTGGGCAGGCTCAAGTGATAAAAAAAATTAACGGAGTGACTCTGTATCATCAAGTAATGAAAGAGTTGTTGATTGAAATTGAGGATATTCCAATTGGGCAGCGGATCCCGACTGAAAAAGAGTTAATATCAAAATATAATGTTAGCCGGGGGACTGTAAGACAGGCGATCAATGAATTGGTCGAAAAAAATATTATCTACAAAGTGCATGGAAGCGGAACTTATAAAGGGGCACCGAAACAAGTGAAATCTTATTACTTGTTCAAGTCTTTTACTGAACAGGTTCTTTCCAATAACCAGGTTCCAGGAATATCAGATATAAGTATTGAGAAAATACCTGCCAGCGAATTTGTGGCATCAAAACTGGATTTACCGGTAGATTACCAGGTCTATAAAATTTCGAGAATCCGATTAATTGATAACAAGCCAATTGGGTATTACATAGCCTATGTGCGCCATGATGCTGTCAATAATCTCAAGGCAGAAGATCTCGATATGTCGCTTATTGGGATGTTTGAAGAGAAATTTAACTACAATATAACTATAAATCAGGTTATTTACTCCGTTGGCACAGCGACCAAAGAAATTTCTGCTTTGCTGAATCTTCTGCCACTTTCTCCGGTCTTGAAGATGGAGAGCATTGGGTATACCGATAACGTATCTCCGTTATTTTTTGATGTAGGAGTGTTTTCTCCCCAATATTCAATCATTTTGGATATATATTCAAATATTCGCGATTAGGATCAACGGGAAGCCATTTTCTTTTTCAGATCGTAAACAGATTAGAAAGATAATGCATCCGTCTTTTCTGAAAACTTCCATGTTTTGAAATCCACTTGTTACAGATAGTCATTCGCTACAGCTTTGTAATTTAATCGGGCTGTGGTTCTTTGCAACTGGTCATGAAAAATCTAAGGATTGAATTCCCAGCTATATAAATGGTAATAAGAACGCAAGTGATTAAGGTATAGACGTCTTGACAAATAGATCAAACCACATATAATTTTGGTTATTGCAAGAGATATTACGATTAACAAGATAAGTTCCTAAACAACTCACCTATTATTTAGGAGGAATATTGGCAGACATACTAGCAGGAATGATTCGAACAGCAACTCCGATTCTGTTGGCAGCGTTAGGAGGCTTGCTGTGTGAGCAAGCTGGTGTTCTGAATATTGCGTTAGAAGGAATGATGCTATTTGGTGCGTTCTTTGGTGTTTGGGGGATGGCGATTACCGGAAGCGTTCCTTTTGCAATTTTATTCGCTCTGGCTATTGGTGGAATAGCAGGTTTTCTCTACGTTTTCCTTGTTGAAAAACTACACACCAACCCCACTATAACTTCGATTGGTATGAACGTTTTTGCCGCGGGGCTGACCACTTATCTGATGAAGATAGTTTTTGGGGATGCTGGATCCGTTGGAACCGAGGGCATTGTAGGCTTACCGAAGATCAACATCCCTTTTCTGCAGAAAATACCGTTTTTAGGGGCGATATTTAGTGGCCATACTGTATTAGTGTATGTTTCCATCCTGCTGGTTATTCTAATCTCCTTTATATTGTATCGAACAAACATTGGTATAAACCTGCGTTCCGTAGGAGAAAAACCGATAGCTGCTGCGGCTGCTGGCATCTCGATTAACAAGTATCGAATGGGAGCTGTGATTATAGGCGGAATGCTTTGTGGTCTTGCTGGTGTGCATTTGTCTTTAGGTTATGTAAAGCTTTTCTCTGAGGGAATGACAGCAGGTAGAGGCTTTTTTGCTTATACGGCGGTTGTGTTTGGTAGCGCTACTCCAATTGGTGCATTGATTGCGAGCATGGTTTTTGGACTTGCTGAAACATTCACCTACCGTGTACAACAGATGGGGATCCCAGGTCCGTTGGTTTTGACCGTCCCATACCTGATCACAATTTTAGCTTTAATTACACGAAGTGTGCGGTTTACAAACAAACAAAAAAAAGTTAAACAAATCTAATAAGGTAAAAGGAGAAATATGGCTGTCCCAATTAAAGATATTCTTGATTTTAGGGGAAAAACGGCAATTATCACAGGAAGCAGTGCAGGTATAGGTGTGGGAATTGCAAAACGCTTTGCAGAAACTGGTGCAAACATCGTCATCACCTATTTTTCAGACGATCTTAAAGAAAGTGCAGAAGCGGTTGTTGCTGAGATTGAAGAGATGGGAACGCAAGCATTCGCAGTCAAGCTTGACGTCCGCCATTCTGAAGAAAGCAACCGAATGGTGAAAGAAGTTGTTGATAAGTTTGGTTCTGTTGATATCCTGGTGAATAATGCTGGTATCTATCCGCATCAAAAATTCTTTGAGTGCACAGAAGAAGAATGGGATGACATGCAGGCAAGCAATTTGAAAGGTGCATTTTTTTGTAGTCAGGCAGCTGCAAAGCAAATGGTAGTTCAGGGTAATGGAGGAAGCATTGTAAACATTATTTCGATCAATGGCTACCGCCCACTTGCAGATAGCACCGCTTACAGCGCATCCAAAGCAGGGCTGGCAATGGCGACAAGGTCCATGGCTGTTGAACTGGGTCAGTATGGTATCAGAGTAAATGGTGTTGCACCCGGTTTGATGGATGCTCCTGGGCTTGATGAAAATGTTCCAGGCTGGCGCCAGCGTTTTGAATCACGCGCTCCAGTGAGCAGATTAGGGCTGCCTTCTGATATTGCTGATGCTTGTATTTTTTATTCATCTGAACTTTCCAGCTGGATCACCGGTGAGATTACGATGGTTGATGGCGGTATTATGCACGCCGAGGCCTATTAATAAAAGGATATTTGTGATGAATGATTTGTTTCGTTTGGATGGCAGGACGGCAATTGTAACTGGTGGCGCATCGGGTTTGGGTTTAGGTATAGCCAAAGCATTAGGTGAACGAGGCGCATCGCTTGTTGTTGCTGATATAAACTCAGATAATCTGATTCTTGCAGAACATGAACTGGTTAATCTTGGATACAAGGTTGCCCCCTCTTATTGTGACGTTACGAAAGAAGAAACTTTTATCAACACTCTTAAGTTAGCAGAAGAAAGATTTGGAGGAGCGGATATTCTTGTTAATAACGCTGGCGTAACGAGAATGCAAGAGTTTTTCGATGTCCAGATATCAGATTTCCAGCTTATCTACGATGTCAATGTTATATCTCTTTTCAATTGCACCAAGTATTTTGCTGAAGATCTGATTAAGCGCGGCAAAGGAGGGAGTATTGTGAACATTTCCTCTAATGGTGCAAAAGTTACCTATAAAGATCAGATTCATTACTGCTCATCAAAGGCAGCAGTAGCAAACATGACACAAAACATGGCTGATATCTTTGCAGAGTATGGAATTAATGCAAACGCCATTTGCCCTGGTGCAGTTGATACTTCAATGTTAAGAGATTGTATGGTGGCAACAGAGGAACAAACAAAAGGTGCTGTCACAGTGGAAGACTGTGTCAAAACATGGGGACCAGCCCAAATCGGCAGGCTTATTGAGCCAGAAGAAGTCGGAAGGATTGTCGCTTTTCTTTGCAGCGAAGCTGGAGCAATGATCCGGGGACAATCTATCAATGTTGACGCGGGAAACACTAGATTCTAATTAAAAAAGGAAAATTAAAGGAGAAAGCATGAAAAAGAGATTTCAGACAATGATGATGGTAGTGTTGATTATTAGCTTATTGGCTGCTTGTACAGCCACTGCTACTCAACCCCCGGCAGTAGAAACCGAGGATGTTAGCGAAGGATCTGTAGAAAAATTGAAGGTCGTTTTGGTTCTTCCTCAAAAACTTGGTGATGCAGGACCGATGGATGATATGAATGTAAATCTTCAAAAAGCTGCCACAGATTTTGATATTGATTATGCTGTCTTTGAGGCAACGGAAGCTTCACAATATGAAGAAGTTTTGCGTACATATGCACGTGAAGATGTAGATCTGATTGTAACTTCAATGCCCGCCATGGTTGAAGCAACAAGAACAGTGGCTTCAGAATTCCCGAATGTCAAGTTTACAATTCTATTCCCATTAAACACTTTTGATCTTCCAAATGTGAATGTCGTAGATTTTGCTATCTGGGAAGCCTACTATCTTGCTGGCATCTTAGCAGGCTCACTGACAGACACCTACACAGTTGGACATGGAATTGGCGCAGAGCAATCAGCCTTGTTGGCCAATTATCATGCCTTCACTGCAGGTGCCCAATCAATCAACCCCGACATAGAAGTTATGAGAGTCAACGCTAACACCTTCGACGATCCTGCTAAAGGAAAAGATATAGGTATCAGCATGGCTGGACAGGGTGCTGATATTGTCGTGACTGACCTCGCTTCTACTGGTCTGGGTGTTATTGAAGCAGCGGAGGAAGTTGGTTTCTTTGTGATTGGTGACTCTTCACCTCATCACGATCTTTCTCCGTCAGTTATTCTCGGTGACACCTTGTGCAAATATGGCCCAGCTCTTTATTCAGCCATCGCAAACCTGGTTAATGGCACCTGGGTATCGGGTATTCACCACTCTAATCTCGCTGAAGGTGGCGTTGGTTTGAGTATTAGCCCAAGGATTGCCGAATTCCTGACCGATGAACAAAAAGAAAGATTTGAGACTGCTTCCAAGATCATTGAAGAAAAAATAGATCTGATTGTTAATGGTTCTTTGACTGTGGAATACAATCCCAACCCGTAGCTCCAATTGTATTTCAATCAATTATTAGCCACTCTTGCTGCAAGAGTGGCTAATAAAAACCAAAGTTGTTCAAACGAAAACCAATTAACAAGTGTGACCATTGATAGGTGAATTTCATGACTAATACTGACGCGATCGTTCTTAAAGGAATAACTAAGCGCTTCGGAAATACTGTTGCAAATGACAAGATCGACCTGTCTGTAAAACAAGGTGAAGTGCATGCATTGATTGGAGAAAACGGAGCAGGTAAATCCACTCTCATGAACATTCTTTATGGAATGTTCAAGCCAGATGAGGGACAAATTTACGTCAACGGAGAGTTGTGCAATTTTAACTCACCCAGAGATTCAATCATCCATGGTATAGGCATGGTTCATCAGCATTTCATGTTGTCACCATCTCTTACTGTTGCTGAAAACATTTCTTTGGGTCACCCGCCTACTAATGGACTCTTGTGGAAGCCTAAAATTCTCGAAGAAAAATTGAAGGAATACAAAAACATCTTCAAGTTCGATGTTTCTCTTGACACCGTTACCAGTGATTTATCCGTTGGTATGATGCAAAGAGTAGAAATTATTAAAACACTGTATCGCGGTGCCAAGGTAATTATTCTGGATGAGCCAACAGCTGTGTTAACCCCCCAAGAGTCAGATGAATTATTTATCACAATCAGGCGGTTAACAAATTTAGGTCATACTGTTATTTTTATTTCTCACAAACTGAAAGAAATTATGGAGATATCCGACTCCATCACGGTTATGAGAGCAGGGAAGGTTGTCAATACTGTAAAAAAAACCGAAACTACTCAAAGAGACCTTGCTCAGATGATGATTGGCAGAGATCTCGTTGGTGTAAATCCCAAACCAGTTGAAGTTGGTAAAAAGGTTCTTGATATTACCAATTTAGTCGTTGAAAGCAATGTAGGTAAAAGGCAAGTTGATAATATTTCTTTTTCACTCAATTTAGGCGAAATACTTGGTGTTGCAGGGGTTGAAGGAAATGGACAAACTGAACTGACAGAAGCAATATTAGGCACGCGTAAAGTCAAATCTGGCGAAATAGTTATGTTTGACACAAATGTAAACAACCTGCCAGTTGAAAATCGTTTGCGCCTCGGTATGGCTTTCATCCCCCAGGACCGAATTATTGAAGGGCTTGCATTACCCCTGACGGTTCGTGACAACCTTATTCTTAAATTGCGGAATTACCAGCCAATTTCAAAAAATGGTTTAATGCGTTGGGGAGAAGTAAACAAAAAGTGCAAAGAATTAATTGAAAATTATCAGGTTAAGGTGGGTTCGGAGATGGACCTCGTGTCCAGCCTCTCTGGTGGTAATATGCAAAAGGTGGTGGTGGCACGTGAACTATCCACGGAACCTGCCCTTGTTATAGCCTGTCAGCCTACCCGTGGTGTTGATATTGGTGCGGCTGAATATATAAGAAGTATGTTACTTAAACTTCGAGATGATGGGAACGCAGTCCTCCTGATCTCTGCAGATCTTGATGAAATTATGGAATTGAGTGACCGGGTGATTGTTATGTTCGAAGGAAGAAAAACAGGCGAACTTCTTTCAAAAGATGCTGATGCCTATAAGTTAGGGGAGTTGATGTTCACTGTTGGGAGTGATGAATAAGATGTTACCTGAAAAGCAAAAAAAAGTTTGGAATGTCCTGGGCGATTTGCTAAGAATAGTTTTAATCGTACTGTTTGCTTTTGTCCTTAACACAATCATTTTGTTCCTTTCCAAAAAAGATGTTTCATTGGTATATACCTCCATGTTTAAAGGTGCATTTGGAGATGTTTACAACTTTGCACGAACAATTCGATGGTCTCTGCCGTTGATATTTACAGGTTTGTCTTTTGCGGTTTCATCACGAAGTGGCATCTTCAATATTGGAGCTGAAGGTCAGTTGTATCTTGGTGCTTTTGCGGCTGCCTGGGTCAGTTTCACATTTGTATCTTTACCATCATGGTTGTTAATACCTTTGGCAATACTTGCAGCGATCATCGCTGGAACTTTGTATTCCATGTTGGCTGGCTGGATTACTGAGACGTTTCAAACAAGTATCATTGTTGTGTCCCTGATGTTAAATTACATCGCTATTTTATTTACTGAATATTTAGTGAGATATCCATTTTACATCCCTGGAACTTTAGGAGATAGCGGTTCTACACAATACATTGCAGATGCGGCATATCTCAGGAACATTATTCCTGGCACTAATGCAACCACAGGTGTATTTATCGCCCTTATTGCGGTACTGATCATTGCGCTGATAAACAATGCTACTGTTGTTGGATATGAAGCACGGATTATTGGTGGTAATAAGCGCTTTGCTCTTTTTTCAGGTCTGCCGGTTACACGGAGAACCATGATGGTATATGCAATTAGCGGAGCACTTGCGGGTCTTGGTGGGGCAGTCGAAGTGCTGGGGGTTCATCACCGGTTTATTGTCAATTTTGCCCCAGGGTTGGGCTTTGATGGAATAGTTGTTTCACTCTTGGCTAACGGAAACCCACTGCTTATACCAATTTCAGCTTTATTTATGGGTGCGATGAACAGCGGTTCAATTACAGTCGAAATGTTCGGTAAAGTTCCTAAATCGATGACAGACATCCTAATGGGTTTGATTATTCTAACAATCACTATTCAATATACGCCTCAATTTGTTCAATATTGTCGCGCATGGTTTACAAAAAAACACACCAAAATGAAAGGAAATAATTAGATGGTTGATCTTAATAAAATTAATTTTTCAGAAGAGGTAAGAACAGGGCTTTCTGAAAAAAAACCGATTGTCGCACTCGAAACCACAATTACATCTCACGGCATGCCTTACCCCCAAAATGTGGAGACAGCATTGGAGGTAGATAAAATCATTCGGGCTCGTGGTGCTATTCCTGCGGTTATTGGAGTGATTAAGGGTGTGATACATGTGGGTACAAACATTGATCAACTTACATACTTTGGCGAAAATGGTTCAAATATTGGGAAAGCATCTCGTCGTGACCTGGCAATAATGGTTGCTAATGGATTAGATGGTGCTACTACCTGCGCTTCAACCACACTGATTGCCAAAATGGTTGGAATAGATGTTTTTTGTACTGGAGGGATTGGTGGAGTTCATCGGGGTGCTGAAGGCACTATGGATATTTCAGCAGACTTAGACGAATTCGGGAAGACACCGGTGATCACTGTTTGTGCAGGACCGAAAGCAATTCTCGATATCCCAAAGACACTGGAATATCTCGAGACCAAAGGCGTACCGATTATCGGCTATCAGACTGATATTCTGCCTGCTTTCTTCTCTTCTACTAGCAACTATAAAGTTGATTACCGAATTGACGATGTGGAAAAGATAGCGTTAAGTTTCATTATGCAAAAAGAGTTAGGGATAGATACAGGAATGTTAGTCTGTGTTCCCATACCAAAAGAATATGAAATACGGGCAGAAGAAATTAATCCTTGTATAGAGGAAGCAGTTATCGATGCGGAGAAGAAACATGTTTATGGTAAAGCAGCCACACCGTTCCTGCTCGACAGAGTGAAACAAATCACTTCAGGTCGTAGCCTCGCATCCAATATTCAACTAGTATATAACAATGCAAGGGTGGCAGCGGAAATAGCAAAAAGTCTGCGCATGCAAAGTTAAACGAAATGGTCAATATGGAACAACCGGCAAAAGAAGTTTTGTTTTTGATATTTGGGCACACCACCCTGGACAATATTATTTACGACAATGGTAGTTGTTTTTTTCGTACGCCAGGTGGAGGTGGGCTCAATGCGGCTTCTGCTGCAAGTTGTTGGTGCAACAATAAAGAAGTTGGTTTGATTACAAAAATCAGCAACCAATTCAATAAGAATGATCTTGAAATCATTCGACATCATCCTGCTATGAATTCTGAAGGTATGACCCGGTTGGACGGGAAAGGACTAAAATTATGGCTGCTGACCGATGATGATGGCTATCGTCATTGGGTCTTGCATAACGATTCATGTACCAGGGAAGCGGCGTCACCACTTCCAGAAGATATCCCGCAGCGGTTTCTTAAGACCGCTGTGGGTAGCCACTTTTCGCCTTTACCTCTCACATCCTTGAGGTCATTAATTAATGCACTTCCTTCTGAAATGTATATTCAGGTAGATCCTCATTATGAATATTTTATTTACGAAAACCGGGAAAAATGGAACGACATCCTTAAAGTAACGGATGTAATCCTCCCAAGTCAGGATGAGCTCACGAAGTTCTTCGGAATTCCCTATGACCAGCCGGAAGAAGAGATTAAAAACTTTGCAAAACGATTATCGGAAATGGGACCAGGAATTGTCGTTGTAAAAGTGGGCGAAAAGGGCGTAATCGTTTATCAACGACAGGAGGATGTATGCTTCGCTTTGCCTTCATATGCCCAGTCTGTTAAAGATATTACAGGCGCAGGAGATTCTTTTTGCGGTGGTTTTCTGATTAGTATGTGCAGAGAAGAATCATTGCAAACCGCAACAATCAAAGGCTTGATTTCTTCAGGAATGAAAATAACACAAACGGGAGTAATGCCGAACTTCCAAACCCCATATGGGAAAGCAGATAGCATTTATAGAAATTTGCTGGAACAAGGTTCGATATCAATGAGATACTTGTAGGCTTGAATTTATCAGGCAGAAAATCAACGTTAAGAAAATGGCAATCGTAAATAACACTGAAAACCACTATTTGAAGTCAGGGAAAAATGTCATCAATGCTGAAGCTGAGGCTTTGGTTACGTTGAGTAGTAACCTGGATGCAACCTTTGTTTCGGCTGTAGAAATGATTTTGAATTGCGCAGGCAGAATTGGTTTCTGTTCTATCGGCAAACCGGGCTATATAGGCAGAAAGTTAGCAGCGTCATTTTCGAGTACCGGGACACCATCTTTCTTTCTGCATCCAGCCGAAGCTGCTCATGGAGATCTGGGGATGGTAATAAAAGATGATTTGATAATAATATTGTCTCATTCTGGCAGCAGCGAAGAGATTATCAATATCATTCCAATCATTAGGAAAATCGGTGCAAAGTTAATTGCCATAACTTCTCAAAACGAATCGCCGATCGCTAAACTTGTAGACCTGGTTCTGCTCACAGGAGTAAAAAAAGAAGCGGACCCAAACGGACAAATTCCAACAACAAGCACGATTGCAATTCTATCCTTGGGCGATGCCCTGGCAATAACAGTATCACAAGCAAAAGGTTTAACCCCGGAGAAGTTTAGATTTTTTCATCCTGGTGGTGCACTAGGGAAAAACCAATAAATCTCGAAAGCACTTTCGTATAAAATCAAACTCAATCCATTTGGCTAATTAATAATTACTCATTAACTTAAACACCTTACTTATGAAGGCATCGCGATCGATGTCCATCACAGCAAAAGCGTTTTTCGGCCATTTGGCATCACTAAACAGGTCGGTCACAGTTTTCCCCTGCGTAAGGGTTCCCTTGGTTTCCACTCGAATTCCTGCTGGATAAGCTTTAAAAATTGAAGCATCTGCGGCATATAGTAAAGCAGCAGGTTCATGCATGTTTATTCCGATAATACCCAGATCACTCTTGGGTGTAAATATGTCTTGCACCACGTTGCGGAAGAAGGCGGCTTGTTTGCTGCCCATTTCAGCCACCTGGTCGACTTCTGATGAGGTCATAAACGCTTTCATTGTCATATCCAGCCCGCACATATGCACAGGCACGCCGGAACAAAAGACAATGTCTGCTGCCTCGGGGTCGGCATAAATGTTAAACTCGGCAGCCGGAGTTGTGTTGCCCACAGCAGTTGCACCGCCCATGATGATAATGCGCTTGATAAGCCTTGGCAGGTCAGGGTATTTCATAAAAGCCATGGCAAGGTTGGTGAGCGGGCCGATAGCGATAATCTCCAGCATGCCCTGCCACTGCACGGCCTGTTGATATATCGCATCCCAGGCATTAACGTTCTCAACCACAGGACGGATATGCGGCAAATCGAAACCAGACATGCTTTCTGAACCATGAACGTTTACGGGTTCCACCCGGTTACGGAAAATAGGTCCAGCCGCACCACGGTAGACGGGAACATCCCAATCAAGGAATCCCATCAGACCCAGAGCGTTGTAGGTGGCACGTTCGAGGCTGACTTTTCCGGCGACGCTGGTGATGGCGAGAATGTTGAGCTCGGAGAGCTGCCTTGCGAGCAATAAAGCGATGGCATCATCCACACCAGGATTGCAGTCGATAATTACAGGAATGGGGTTCATGCTTGCTCCTCTCCATACCAGGCGACAGCTTCAGCCAGGAGGTCGATAAAACCTTCACGGTCAATGTCAATCACCGCATGGGTATTAGTGGGTTGACCGCTGAGACCGTAATGATCTGCAATTGTTGCACCCCGACAAAAATCGCCTGTGGTTTCAACCTGTACGTAATAATCCTTCACAGTCAAAATTTCAGGTCTTATCAACGCTGCGACTGCAACTGCGTCGTGTACTGGTGCACCAGTGTAGCCGATGCCGCGGTGAAAGCTGTAAAAGAAGTCAAGCCATTCCGCGACGACATTGGCAACCGGGTTGCCCAGAGCACGGATACGTTCGAAGTCTTCAGGGAAGACCAGGGCTTTAAGGGTTACGTCTAATCCTGCCATGGTGAGTGGTAAACCAGATTTGAAGACCACATCAGCTGCTTCGGGGTCTATTAGGATATTGAACTCAGCAGCCGGAGTCCAGTTGCCATGAGCCAAGCCACCACCCATAATTGAAATATGTCCGATTTTAGATTTTAACTCAGGATAGAGGATCAGCAGAGCGCCAACGTTGGTCAGCGGACCAGTGGCAATGATTGTGACAGGGTTTTTTGAGGAGACGAGGGTCTTTGCCATCAATTCCACAGCACTCAGCGGTTCGGGTTCGATTTCCGGTTTGGGAAGCACCGGACCATCCAGTCCTGTTTCTCCGTGAATATTGCCAGCATGGATAGGTTCACCATGCAGGGGTCTTTCTCTCCCCATCGCGAATGGAGCGACGATACCCAGTAGAGTCATCACTTGACGGGCATTATAACTGGTTTTTTCAATACTCTGATTGCCGCTTACTGAAGTGCATGCTAAGATCTCGATTTGATCGCTCGCTTTTGCAAGCATCCAGGCTATAGCATCATCATGACCTGGATCTCCATCCAGAATGACAGGAATTCTGTGAACCATTGTCATTTTCCACCTTTTATGATTGCAGGCTGTTCCTTGAGGTTAAAAACACTGGAGCCAGAGAGCACCAGACTAAAAAAATCTGACATGCAACTTAACAATACATTGATATCCATTTTTATTCCTTTAGTAACAACCCACAGCTTCATTCAATTGTTCCGATCAGGAAAGCGATCATTTTGCTGTACCGAACAATACACAGTTTGTAATGAGCCGCATTTTCCTCGGCAGTTTGTGGGATTTTCTTATACTCGATGAGTAAGAGAAATTGTCTGGCATATTCAGTTTGGGACCGTAGTGGTGCCGGGTGAAACAGTTTTGTGGGGCTTTAGATTGCTAACGGCTGACTAAATATTTTCTCCTTGCTGAGGGTTAATTGCAATGATCAATACTAAGCGTTGATGGCAAAACTGTCAATAGCAAGCTAAATAAGCACCTGTATTTCCAATTAAATCAAACACCAGGACAGTAAAATTCCGGGACATAAAAAGTAGTTTTAAACCACATTCTGAGTTAGCATACAAAGTCGATTGGAAAGGGTATGATCGGAAAGCGACAGGGTTGGACTGGCTGCAAAAAGTGGATACACGGAATGTCTTAGTTGGCCAATATGATCGTTAACGGAGGGAGTAGAGAAACGTCATCGCGAGCCTCTTTTGTGAAATGATCTCTCTGAGTGATCCCGTGAGACATTCGCGTAATTTTTCACTTGCCGAGATTGCTTCACTTCGTTCAGAATGACAGATTAAAGGCAGATTGCTTCGCTTCGCTCGCAAAGACGAGTGACACAGGCATCACTGCGAGACCCTTTGCCAAACATAGCTGATTTTCTTTAACCTGCTTCTCTGGCAAAGGGTCGTGGCAGTCTGCATTTAATCCTTTGTACAATCCAGCAAACTACAGATCGCCCCATTCACTACGTTTCTGGGGCAGGCCGCGCTTCGCTCGCGATGACAAGCCGAGATTGCTTCACTTCGTTCAGAATGACAGATTAAGGGCAGATTGCTTCGCTGCGCTCGCAAAGACGAGTGACACAGGCGTCACTGCGAGACCCTTTGCCAGAGAAGCAGGTTAAAGAAAATCAGCTATGTTTGGCAAAGGGTCGTGGCAGTCTGCATTTAATCCTTTGTACAATCCAGCAAACTGCAAATCGCCCCATCCACTACGCTTCTGGGGCAGGCCACGCTTTGCTCGCGATGACGGATTAAGGGCAAATTGCTTCACTTCGATCGCAATGACGACCCAAGTCGCAATGACGACGGGGAGGCGGGGGGGCTGGCTGCTGATATAATAGCAGGCGAAACGAGTAACCAATTCGGAGGTAAGTCATGAATTATGCCCTGATTATGGCAGGCGGTGCAGGAACGCGCCTGTGGCCACTGAGCAGAGAAAAGCAATCCAAACCTTCTCTTTCGCTTTACAGCGAACAGAGCATGTTCCAGATCGCGGTGGAGCGGTTGTACCCTCTCTTTTCTCCAGGGCAAATTTTGGTGGTGGCTAGCCAGGAGCATATCGCGGACCTCTCGGCGCAGGTGCCTGAAATTCCGCTTGAAAATTACATCGTCGAACCGGAGGGGCGCGGGACCGCGAGCGCGATCGGGTTGGCGGCAGTTCACCTGGCAAAACGCGACCCCAAAGCGACGATGGCGGTTTTGACAGCCGACCACCACATCGGCAAACCGGAGGTTTTTCGCGAGGTTGTGACGGCAGCGCTCGGTTTTGCGCAGCAGGATTACATCGTGACGCTGGGTATCACACCGACGTGGCCTTCCACCGATTATGGCTATATTGAGCAAGACGGACCAGTTGGCGAGATAAACGGATTTAAGGCTTATCAGACCAAGCGCTTTGTGGAAAAACCAAACCTGCAAAACGCGCAGACGATGCTCTCTTTGGGGCACTACACCTGGAACAGCGGCATGTTCATCTGGAAAGTTTCGGTGATCATGAATGAGTTTGAAAAGCAGATGCCTGACCTGTATGCCAGCCTGATGCGGATAGCGGAAGGGATCGGGACGGCTGAATATGAAGAAATTTTGATGCCGACTTGGCCTGGGATTGTGAAACAGACGATCGATTATGGCATCATGGAAAATGCAGGTAACGTTTTGGTGATTCCGATCAACATGGACTGGATGGACGTGGGCACGTGGCTGAACCTGAAATCGCTTTTGCCGATTGATGACAGGGGGAACAACGTGAAGGGCGAGGCGCTGCTGTTGGATTCGGAGAATACGCTGGTGATGGGGAGCACGCGGCTTATCACGGGGATCGGGCTGAAGGATCTGATCATCGTGGACACGCCGGACGCGTTGATGGTGTGTGATTTGAACGCCGCGGGGCATGTGAGGGAACTGGTGAAGCTGCTCAAAGAGCAGGGCAGGCAGGATTTGGTTTGAGCCCTGCGCTGAGCTGGATTGCTTTGGACGAGCCTGGATTGTTTCGCTTCGCCAGCAATGCCGGTTGGGAATTATTCTCTTAACCGGAGTTAATGTATGGCGACGCTCCTCTTATTAGTCATTTATCTTGCGTTTATCAGCCTTGGGCTGCCGGATTCGATGCTGGGAGCGGCTTGGCCGCTGATGCAAAACGAAATGGGGCTGCCTCTGGAAGGGGCGGGGCTGGTTTCGATGATCGTAACTTCCGGCACGATCGTCTCGAGTTTGTCGACGGGGATGTTGGTCCGGAAAATGGGGACAGCGAGGTTGACCAGCCTGAGCGTTTTGACGACAGCGTTGGCGCTTTTGGGCTATTCTTTCAGCTCTGATTATTTGTGGCTGTGCCTGATGGCGGTGCCGATGGGTCTGGGGGCGGGGGCGGTGGACACTGCGCTGAACGACTTTGTGGCGCGTAATTTCAGCTCGAGGCATATGAGCTGGCTGCACGCTTTTTGGGGCGTGGGGACGACGGCGGGACCGCTGTTGATGGCATGGATGATCGGAGCGACGGGGCGGTGGCAGAGCGGCTATCGGCTGGTTTCGTTTGTGCAGTTTGGTTTGGTGGCGATTTTGTTGTTGTCGCTGCCGCTTTGGAAGAAAATTGACCGCGCTGCGGTTGAGGAGCAAGGAGCAAAACGGGGCAATGGGAGCATCTGGAAGCTGTCCGGGATGGGGGCGACCCTGGCTGCGTTTTTTGCCTATTGCGCGCTGGAGCTGACGGCGGGGCTGTGGTTTGCGAGCTACCTCGTGGGGGTGAGGGGAGTAAAGGCGGAGACAGCCACGGCGTGGGCAGCTTCGTTTTATTTTGGGATTATGGTCGGGCGGACGGTGAACGGATTTTTGACGATGAGGTTTTCGAGCAAGACGTTGATCAGAGCCGGGCAAGCCTTGATATTGTTGGGGATTGTGATGCTGTTTTTACCTGGGAACGTTATTAGCCTGGTCGGGCTGGTATTGGTGGGGATGGGCTGTGCGCCGATCTATCCTTCGATGCTCCACGAGACGCCGAGACGTTTTGGAGAAGAAAATTCATCGCGCCTGATGGGGATCCAGATGGCAGCGGCATATGTGGGGCTGACGGCTGCACCACCATTGGTGGGGGTGATCGCTGGTCGGTGGGGTTTGGGGGTTTTTCCGTATGCGCTGCTGGTTTTATTAGCCCTGATGGTGTTGGGAAGCGAACGGGTGAACAAGGTTACTGCTCATCGCTATGAGCTTTGAGATAGAAAATCTTTCACTTTTTCTTTTGTCACGGGCAGCGTGTCGACGCGCAGACCGATGGCATGGTAAAGCGCGTTGGTGATCGCCGGTGGGGTGGGGACACAGACCAGCTCGCCGACACCTTTAGCGCCAAAGGGTCCTTCGGCAGTGTGGGATTCGACGATCAGCGAGACAATTTCAGGGATATCCTGCATGTGGGGGATGGTGTAGCGAGCCATGCGGTCGCTTTGGATGACCCCGTTTTCGACCTTGAAATCTTCCATCAAACCGTGACCGATACCCATGATCACGCCGCCTTCAACCTGAGCCTGGAAGCCGAGCGGGTTGATGATGCGCCCGGCATCGTTGGCAGCGATGACTTTTAGCACCCTGACCTCGCCGGTTTCTTCATTGATAGCAATTTTGACCGCCTGGACGGCGAAACCGTAGGCGAAATGGATGCGACCACCGACCGAAAGCGGGAAGGTCTGTGGGGCGTGGTAGATTGTTTCGACCTCGACTCCCTGGGGGCTGGCAGCGAGCTGCTCGTAGATCGCCTGCCAGGGGGTTAGCTCCCCATCGATGAGGGCGCCCTGTGAATTGAGGGAAATAGTTTCGGGGTCAGATGGCAGGTTTTGGGCAAGGGAGGCGAAAATTCGCTCCCGGAGGGTAAGCGCAGCTTCGCGGACGGCGTTGCCGGTAACATAAGTCTGACGCGATGCGGTGGTGGGACCACCGTCGAGGGTGAGCGCGGTATCCATGATGTAGACGTTGATATTGTCGGGCAAAATGCCGAGGATTTCGGCAGCGATCAGCTGGAGCGTGGTGACCATGCCCTGCCCGACCTCCGACGCACCGCTTTTGATCTGGAGCCGACCAGCCGGGAGCAGACGCATGATGATCCCGCTGCTGTCATCTGCGCCGGTGCCGAGACCGGTGTTTTTGAAGCCGCAGGCAACACCCCAGCAGGTGATTTGTTCCCGCCCATCGATTTTTTCGCGTACGGGCTCGAAAGGAGCTGTGATTCCATTCTCGACGAACCAATCCTGGATTGCCTGGAGACACTCGGGCAGCCCGACGCTGTTTGAAAGGTAGTGACCGGTGTTGGTGGTGGAGCCGATGGTGAGGCTATTCTTTATGCGCATAGCCAAAGGGTCGAGAGAGAGTTTCTCTGCCAACATATCCATCGCTGATTCGATCCCGAAGGCTGCCTGGACCACGCCAAAGCCCCTGAACGCGCCGGCGGGTGGGTTGTTGGTATACATGGCGTAGCAGTCGCTGTGAGCATGGGGGAAGATGTAGGGTCCGCAGGAATGGGTGGTGGCGCGGGTCATGACGGCAACACCCAGCGAGGCGTAGGCGCCAGTATCACCGTAGAGCTCGGTCTGACAGGCAGTCAGGCTGCCATCGCGCCTGGCGCCAAGGCGAACTGTGATCGAAGTGGCATGCCGTTTGGGGTGAACCAGCATGCTTTCACGGCGGGTAAAAAGCAGCTTGACCGGTTTGCCGGTTGCCTGTGCCAGCAGGGCGGCATGAATCTGACCGGCGATATCCTCTTTGCCGCCAAACGCGCCGCCGGTTTTTTGACCCTTAACGCGCACCATGCCGCGAGGAATGCCGAGGGCTTCGGCAACCTGGCGCTGATCTTCGAAGGGGATTTGAGAGCCGACGTAGATATCCATACCCCCGTCTTCGCGGGGTACGGCGATGGAACATTCCGGTTCCATGAAGAGGTGTTCCATAAAAGGGGTGTTAAAGGTGTGTTCGACGATCTCGGCTGACTCGGCAAAGCCGCTGTCGACATCACCCTTGTTGAAATAAATATGCTTGAGCAGATTGCCCTGTTCGTGGAGTGGCTCGGCAGCTAGGTCGCAAGCATGGCGGGGGCTGGTGACCACGGGGAGCGGCTCGTATTGGGTTTTGATCAGACCGACAGCCTGATCGGCAAGCGGCTGGGAGCGGGCAGCCACCAGCGCAATCGCATCGCCCTGGTAGCGCACGCGCTCGCCCAAACCGACCAGAATAGGCCAGTCTTTGTTGTAGATCCCGTGCAGCGTTTCGTGGTGGAGGTCTTCAGCGGTTAAAACTGCCTCAACCCCGGGCAGAGCGCGTGCTTCGCTGGTATCAAGCCCACGTAAAATCGCTGAAGGCAAGCCGGCACGCAGCATGCGGGCATACAACATCTCTTCAAATTGAAAATCGTCGGTAAAACGGGCACTGCCGATCGCCTTGGCGATCGCGTCGGGGCGGGGGAGCGGCTTGCCGACATATTCAAGGTTTTGTTCGCCCAGGGGAACCTGGCGGGGCAGAACGTGGGTATGCTCGCGCAGCGCAAGGGCGGCTGCCTGGATGGCGGAAACGATACCCTCATAGCTGCCGCAGCGGCAAATTACATCGTCCATCGCGGCGCGGATTTCGTCAAAAGTGGGGTCGGGGTTGGCTTCGAGCAGGGCATGTGCTTGCATCAGCTGCCCGGGCGTGCAAAAACCGCACTGAATCGCGCCGTGGGTGATGAAGGCTTCCTGCAGGGGATGGAGCGCCTTGAGATCTTCGCGCTCTTCCTGCTGATGGTCGGGACGCAGGGCGCGCAGCCCTTCTATGGTTAAAACTGACTTGCCCTGGATTTTGTTTGCGCGCGTGATGCAAGAGCGGGTTGGGATGCCATCGACCAGGACGATGCAGATCCCGCAGCGCCCTTCGCCGCAGCCGACCTTGGTGCCGGTGAGCCGCAGGCGTTCCCGCAGCAGATCGCTGAGTTTTTCACCAGGGATTTCTTCTAAAGACCAGGGAACACCGTTGACATTAAATTCCAGCATAATTCCTGTTTTATACCGGGGAGAGTTGTTTTCCGGTTCTGGCAATTATACAAGATTTGGGAGGAATTAGCGGTTCCCAATCGCTAAACTACATTTTCCAAATCGAAATATTATTCATAATTTATCAATTCTGTACGGGCTGGTCCCAATTAGGAACGTACAATAATTGCATGCTGATTAACAACGGTAGGGGCGGGTCCCAATCACGAGCTCCAATATTCCCTAACCCAGCAAGACCCGCCCAGCGCAAGCACAACGGAATTGATTTGAAAACGGAATAAAAAATAGCCTAAAGGTAAGAAAGTTTTGGGTCGTGGGACGAGGGCATTGGGCGGGTTTGACGGATTAGTTGAGATCACGAAGCTCACGTCCTGAACCCGCCCGTACGATGATCCTTGGCAATGGAAAAACGCTCACATATTGAACCCGCCCGTACTTTTGTCGTGGATGATGGCACGCCTCTGGAGCTATACATACATTTTACATTCACCTAACTGCGTGACATAATTTATAATCAAACAAAAAAGGCATATAAATGGTACGGAGACGACTTCCTGTTAAACAAAAAAATCAAAACCTGACCCCGGTGGTGATCGTCATCGCCGTTGTCGTGGTTGTGGTCGGCATTTTTATCTACCAGGGTGTGCGCGAACTGAGCGGCAACCCGATCCTGAAATCGCAGGACGACGTGCCGCGCGTAACCGCCGCTGAGGCGATCGCAGCCGTCGAGCAAGGTGCGATTCTGCTCGATACCCGCTTAATCAGCCTGTTCGAAACCAGCCATCTCAAGGGCTCGATCAGCGTTCCCCTGAGTGAAATCGAGGCGATCATGCCCACGCTGGATAAAGACGCCTGGTATATCACCTACTGTACCTGACCGGCCGAAAACACGAGCGCCCGTGCGGCGTTCCTCATGCTAAAAGAAGGATTCACACAGGTAAACCCGGTTTTGGGAGGCTTTGAAGCGCTGATAGAAGCTGGCATGCAGCTGGACGAATGAGCTAATCACGCACAAGCTTGAATCTCTTCCACCAGAACCACAGTATCAAAATGTCCAGTGAAAGGAAAATCATGAAGAGCAGACGATGGCTCATTATCAGCATCGCATTGATATCCCTGTTGGTTATCAGCGCGTGCGCATCCACCCCGACCCCCACTCCCGGGGACGTTCCGGTTATCGAAGAGCCGGTAATTGAAGAGCCGGTTGTCGATGAACCGATTGTTGAAGAACCCGTTGTCGAAATTACTGAAGAAACCCCAGCTTCACTGACAGATGCGGAAATGGAAGCATTTATCGCTGAAAAAGCGGATGGAAACCATCGCATTGGGTTTATATTGGGAAAAAACTTCACCCGCGAAAAATGGTCTGAAACACTCGACCGCATGATCGGCTATGGCGCAAAAATCAGCCCTGAAGAAAAGGAAATGATCATCGAATGGCTGGTTAATCGATAGCGGTTGACCGCCCTTTTTTTGATATTGGGCGGATCGGACGCAGCAGATACTGTTGAAGGGGACAGGCTGGCTGCGTCCGTTTTTTGTTATATGATGGAAATTATTGCGCATTCGTACAGCGTCGGTAGGGGCGGGTTCAAGATAAGAGCTTCGTGATCTTAAACACTCCATCAAACCCGCCCATAACCCTCGTCTCTTTGGGTGGTCATCACGAGCGAAGCGTGGCCTGCCCCAGAAGCGTAGTGGATGGGGCGATCTGCAGTTTATTGGCATTGACAAAGGATTAAAGGCAGACTGCCACGCCCCCTTATTGTGATTCAAAAGTTCTAGTCATTCCTGTAACGGGGGCTCGCAGCGACGACGATGAGAGGGGCGTCATCGCGAGCCTCAGTTGCGAAGCGATCTCTTCGGGTGTTGCCATCAGGCATTCGCCGCCTGTTCTAATTGCCTGGATTGCTTCACTCCGTTCGCAGAGACGGTCAAAAAGTTTTGTCATCCTGAGGAACGAAGGATCTGATATTCCAACCAACAAGATCCTTCGCAAAAGAGGCTCAGGATGACAAGCATACTGTTCCTGCGCTGGCGGGTCTGGCTGCGTTAAGGAATATTGGAGCTCTTGATTGGGACCCGCCCGTACGGATCTGATACACTTAACTCACCATGAGAAAAATAATCATCGCCACAGATTCCTTCAAAGGCTCACTGAGCGCGGCAGAAGCCTGCCAAATCATCGCCCGGGAAGCCCGGCGGCTCTTCCCACACGCAGATGTCCTTGAGCTGCCGATTGCCGATGGCGGTGAAGGTCTGGTGCCGGTGATCTTACAAAACCTGGGCGGAGAGCTGCGAACGATCCGGGTCCACGACCCGTTGAACAGACCGATTCAGGCAGCCTATGCCCTGTTGGAAAATGGTGCTGCTGTGATCGAGATGGCTGCCGCCGCAGGGTTGCCTCTTTTGAGTAAAAATGAGCTTGACCCCACCAAAACCAGTACGGTTGGGGTGGGGGAGCTGATCCTCGATGCGATTAAGATGGGCGCTGATCCGATCTATATTGGTTTGGGCGGAAGCGCCACGGTCGACGGCGGGGTTGGCGCTGCCAGTGCTGTTGGCATCTGCTTTATAGATGAGTGGGGTGGGGTGGTCACTAATGGTGGGCAATTGGGCGCAGTTGCCCGGGTTGACCTGGAAAAGTTGAGAGCACTGAATTATTCCGGGAAAATAATTTTTCTGACCGACGTTAATAATCCGCTCTGTGGAGCTGACGGTGCGGCAGCCGTGTTTGGACCACAAAAGGGAGCTTCGCCGGAGCAAGTAAAGCAGCTTGAGCAGGGTTTGGAACATTTGGCTGATCTGGTTTCGCGTGAAAGCGGTCAGAAATTGAAGGACGTTCCCAGAATGGGAGCTGCCGGTGGCTTTGCGCTGCCTTTTGTGGCTTTCATGGGGGCTGAAATGCGCCCTGGGATCGATTTTGTGCTTGATTTGTTGGAATTTGACCAGAAATTGGCTGGAACTGACCTGGTAATCACAGGAGAAGGGCGTACAGACGCTCAAAGCGCGATGGGGAAGGCGATTTCGGCGGTAACCAGGCGCGCCAGGACTGCTGGTGTGCGCGTAGCTGTTGTTTCAGGGTCATTGGGGGAGGGAGCGGAGAAGATGTTGGAGTTGGGGGTGAGCGCTTTGGTCCAGGCAACACCGGAGGGGCAGACTCTGGAGGAAGCCATGGCGCAGGCTGCCGAAAATCTGGCGACCGCTGCAAGAGACTACCTGGCGAAATTAATCTGATCTGTTAGTTAAAACCTCAGGATCCTTCGCAACCATTTATATAAGCTCACAGCGGCTGGACCAGATACCCTGCTTTGCGGGCACAGGTGCCCAGCCGTACGTCGAAGATCCCCGGAGCGAAGCGCTGGGGAGTGGGGGTCATGATGCTGGGAGCGAAGCGAACAGTATTTATCTCCCTCCGCAAACACAACATAATCACACTTGAACGGCAAGATCCTTCACTTCGTTCAGGATGACAAAACCCTGGCCGCCTTTGCGAGCGGAGCGAAGCAATTTCTCAAACCCCCTCCGAGGAGGGGGGCAGGGGGGTACGTCAGCCTGCTAACTCGTCATTAGTATGCCTGAATGGACAAAGGATTAAATGCAGACTGCCACGCCCCTTTGTCAAACTTAGCTGCATTCCTATAACCTGGTTCGCTGGCAAAGGGTCTCGCAGTAACTATGTTGAATGTCAAGAGTAGGCTGGGTTGAAAAGCTCTCCTTTTTTGAGCATGGCATTGAGAATAGTCAGGA
>Ga0123334_1001686_pt1 | contig 27049 bp, 31 predicted proteins | sample BiotimSIPDNA_FD_89706 | JGI IMG/M metagenome (GOLD analysis project Ga0123334, IMG submission 89706) | Anaerobic biogas reactor microbial communites from Washington, USA - Biogas_R1 time_0 SIP DNA | ecosystem: Engineered > Bioreactor > Anaerobic > Unclassified | place: Washington, USA... | reverse complement strand
GGAAGAGATGCCGCCACCGGTGGCAGTAAAATGGTGGCAAGGTATGTTGATGGGAAAAGGCAAACGGGGCTTATTGTTGAATCCGATACAAGCGTTTTTGACCCAGTATTATGTGAAGTTGCATACCGTTGGTTCTCACCAGTTAACGGCTTAGTGCTAGACCCGTTTGCGGGCGGCAGTGTTCGCGGCATAGTTGCGGCAAAACTTGGAAGAAAATATATTGGCCATGAGCTGCGAAAAGAGCAAGTTGAAGCTAACAGAGAACAGGCCGCGAACATAATAAGCGAATCCGGCGCGGCTTCGTGGGTAATTGGCGACAGCAGAAATATTCACAACACATGCAAAGACGTGCAAGCCGATTTTATTTTTAGTTGCCCGCCTTATGCCGACTTAGAAGTTTATAGCGATAATCCAGAAGACTTATCGACTCTTGATTATGCAGAATTTAAAAAAGCATATTTTGAAATTATTGCGAAAACATGCGGATTATTAAAACACGACAGATTTGCCTGCTTTGTCGTTGGCGAAGTGCGCGACAAAAAAGGCAATTATTATAACTTCGTTGGCGATACTATTGAAGCGTTTAGAACGGCTGGCCTTGAGTTTTACAACGAAGCAATACTGGTTACTGCTATCGGTTCGCTTCCTTTGCGTGCAGGAAAAACGTTTTCTGCAAGCCGCAAAATTGGCAAAACACATCAAAATATATTGGTTTTTGTAAAAGGTGATGGTAAAAAAGCCGCTGATGCTTGCGGAGTTGTTGAAGTCGATGAATCTATGTTTGAGGGCATAGAATCGGCTGATTAGCTATATTTTTCTTTTAACGCGGCAATACCATCTTGAATAACTAATTCTGGATTTTTGCCAATGCTAATGTAGAAGCTGGGAGATAATAAGGCCGATGAAGCCGCAAGTATTCTGTCTTTGTGTTGATCTAATCGTGGAAACTTTGCGGCAAACTTTATGGCCTTATGCCACTCGTTGTTTTGCATGAGTTTGCGCAATACATCTATTTTTTTAATCATGTTACACCTCTTTGATTTGAATATAGCAATAAGCAAGGAAAAAAGCAAGTAAAATGAAACTCTCAATCCCAAAATGGAAGCGCCGCCTTTGGAAGATGATAGACAACCCCGAAGGGTTGCGGTTTACTTTATCTGAAAAACGATACGAGGTTGTTGCGGCTGGCCGCCGCAGCGGTCTACGTTTGCCCTTGTCTTAATTGGCAGGGGCAGGCGTAGATAAACAAAGGCAAATCAGAAAGAGCAAAAAGAAAATTTATAAAAAAGGTATTGCGTGGCTCAAACTTTGAAGACCCGCGCTATGCTGTTTGCGCCCCGACCCAAGGGCAATGTGTAAAAATATATTGGAATGATTTTAAAGCCATGATACCGCCTGAGTTAATGGCAAAAAAGCCGAACGAATCTGATAAAGAGATTTATTTAATCAACGGCGCGACAATATTTCTTGCAGGGCTTGATAACCCGGCGCGCATTGAAGGCGCACCCGTAGATGGTTTTCTTTTCGATGAAGTAGACGATATTAAGCGCTCGGCATGGGAAGCTCACGTTTTCCCGTGTTTTATCGACAGGGGCGCATTTGCAATGTTTTGCGGCGTGCCAAACGGTTTGCAGTATCTTTACGAATTAAGCCTTAATGCGGCAAAATACCCCGAAGAATGGGATTTTTTCACATGGAAAAGCGCGGAAGTGCTAGACCCGAAAGAAATAGCCAATTTTCGGCGCATTTATGATGAAAGAACATTTGCACAGGAGTTTGAGGGCAGCTTTGTCACATTCTCAGGCCGCGTTGCATACGATTTTGACCGTTGCCATTACAAACATGAATTAGTTCACTACTTGCACAAGCCATTAGAAATATGCCTTGACTTCAACGCCTCACCCGGTATCGCTGCAATAGTGCAAGAACAGGTAATGCCCGGCCAATACGAGCTGTTTAACACTGGCACCGAGATAATTAAATCGCAAGTAATCGGCTCAGGCGTAATCGGCGAAGTATGGATACCGCGCCATTCAAATACAATCATGGTTTGCCGCAAGATTTATGAAGACTGGAAACACCATAAAGGCGAAATAATCTTTTACGGTGACCCTGCCGGTGGTCAGCAAAAATCATCTGGTATCGCTGGCTCAGATTGGGATTTGGTGCAGAATTTCTTTAAACAGACTGAATGGGCTAACCGCGTTTCCTACGATGTGCCACGTGCCCACCCTTCGGTCAGGTCGCGAATTAACGCGATGAATTGCAGAATTAAGTCGATTGATGGTATAATAAGATTTATGGTTGACCCCGTGGCCGCGCCTCACGTTGTTGAAGATTTCGAGCGGCTAACAGTTCTCGAAGGCTCAAACGGCGAAATTGATAAAAAAAGCAATCCCGCAATCGGGCATTTGTTCGATGCAATTTCTTACCGCGAATGTCAGAAATATCCTGTTGATGATGAAAATAGAATTATTACGGTTAAAGACTTTTAAGGAGTAACCCATGTTTGAAACGTTACCGAGACAAATTACAAGCGCAAAAGGCCCGGCTTATAAACGGCAAGAACTTGAATGGCAGATGATAAATGCTTTGCTTGGCGGCACTGGCGTTATGCGTACATGGGGGCAGACTTATTTGCCAGCGCTCGACAACGAAAGCGCTACGCGCTATAAAAAACGCCTGTCTAAGGCCGTGCTTGCGCCGTTTTTTAAACGTGCTGTTGGCTTTTCGACCGGCAAAGCGTTCTTTCGCCCGGTAACAGTTAAAGCTGTTGATAAAAAAACTGTTATCAGCGATAAAATGCAGGCGGTTATTAACGATGCGAACCGCAAAAGCGATTCATTGAATAAATTTGCATCATCGGCATTTAAAGATGGTCTTGCAAAAGGTCTTGGCTATATCTACGTTGAAGCTGACGCATACGACACAACGCAAATACGCACCGAAGCAGATTTTAAAGCGGCAAACATAAGGCCGTATCTGCTTTATATCCCCGCTGAAGATGTGCTAGACGCTGATATAGACGCCGACGGTAATATTATTTACGCCAAAATCATCGAAAAATACACATGCTTCAACAATGAGCTGAAGGCAACTGAAGAAACAACTAGAATCAGGCTTGTAACACAGAAGGAAATAGGCATTTACGAAATACAGCAAACAGTAACCAATGCCTATAATCAGAAAACCGGCACATTTACTTATTCGATGGTCGGCGAACCGATGAAAAACGCGCTTGGCAAAGTGCCGCTTGTGCCATTTTACACTGGCGAAAAAACAACCGACTTTGAAGCCCCAAGCCCGTTTCTTGATCTTGCCTACACGAATGTGCAGTATTACCAAGATGAAAGCACGCATGAAATGGCAATTTCTACCGCTGAATTTCCGATACTTGCGGGTAAAGGCAAGGGTTCTGATATTGAAATAGGCCCGCATAAGATTGTCATATTGCCCGCTGATGGTGATTTAAAATACGTCGAGCATTCAGGCGCGGCGCTCGAAGCGGGTAGAAAGAATCTCGAAGAATTGCGTATAAAAGCCGCTTATTGTGGCTTAAAGGCGCTTGCTGCCGATTCCTCTGGCGCTGGTGGTCGCACAAAAACAGCATCCGAAGCAGAAATGGATTATATCGACAATAATTCAGATTTGAAAGTTGCCGCCGATTCCTTTGAAGATGCGCTTAATATGGCGCTTTGGTATGTTCAGCGTTATCTAGGCGAAGTGCAAGACGATGAGCAATCAAAATACATGGCAAAAATGAATGGAATGTTTTCGGTTACTGCAAACGATGTGCAGGAAATTGGTTATCTGATGGAACTGAAAAACGCCGGTCAGATGCGGCTTGAAACGTTCTATGGCGAACTGAAAAGGCGCGGCACGGTTGCCGACAACTTTGATATTGAGTCAGAATTGACTTTTGCTCAGGAAAATGCTGATAATCCAGAGGGCGTATAATGCCAAACATCGGCGAACAACTCCAAGACATCTACATTGCCCGCGCTTTCGATCTTGAAAAAGTAAAAAATGCAAGCGCGAAAAAAATCGCGGGTATTCTTGAGTCGTTGATACTTGAGATTACCCGCGAAGTTGAAAGCGTAGACCCTACCGGCGTTACTAGAACCGCTTATCAGCAAGAGCGATTGAATAAGCTTTTTAACATGGCCGATAAAACGATTAAGAGCCAGTATAAAAGCATTTACGGGCAGATAACAGGCGAACTAATAACGCTTGCTGAAATTGAATCTTTATTTGCCGCAAGTGCAATCAATGAAGTTTTGCAAGTTAAGCTTGTCGATTATGCGCTATCGCGTGAAGTGCTAGAATCGCTTGCAACTAATACGCTTATTGAGGGCGCTCCGTCGTCTGCTTGGTGGTCGAAGCAGGCTACGTCGCTACAAGACGAATTTAAACGTGTCATGCGCGTTGCTGTTGCGCGTGGCGAGACTTTGCCGCAAATGACAGCAAGAATCAAAGGCACTCAAGATTTAACTAAGTTGGGTGTGCGTGGCAAAGTGCCGGGCGTTACTGATGAAATGCTGAGGGCGGCACTTGGTGAGCCGGGAATGCTGAAGAAAGCAAATAGAAACGCAAAAGCACTGGTAAAAACGAGCTATCAAACCGTCATGAGTGACGCCAGAATGGAAGTTTACAAGCAAAACGATGATGTAATCAGGGGCGTGCAATATGTAGCAGTTTTAGACAGCAGAACCACAGTGCTTTGCAGAGCTTATGACGGCTCTACGTGGGATAACAATCAAAAGCCGATAGGAAATACAAAATTACCGTTTAAGCAGCCACCACAAGGCACGCATTGGGGTTGCAGGTCGGTTCTGGTTCCGATTATGCGCAGTCTTGAAGAAATATTAGGCATTCCGGGCGCGGAAGATATACCAGAAGGAACGCGCTCAGCTTTTTCGCAAACAGGAATGCGCGGCCAGATCGCAGGTTCAACCAATTTCGACGGCTTTATGAAAAGCCTGTCACGCGAGGAAGGCTCAAAGGTTATCGGCAAAAAGCGTTATGATTTGTGGGCTAGTGGCAAGTTGTCGCTGCAAGATATGCTTAACGCAGAAGGCAACGTTATGACGCTTGCGCAGCTCAGAGAAAAGACCGAAAAAGGTTTATTTTGGGCTGATTGATTTTTTGCTTTACTTTTGATGTAATTTGTTATAAAATATATTAACAAATTTATAGGGGGTTTGAATATGGCTACAATTAGAAATTGGCTTAATAATGCAAATTTTAACTGGAAAAAAGGGTTGATTATTCATCAGCCTACAGATGGCGGCAGTCCGGGATGGTCTTGTCCTGTTTCGGCTGAAATTGTCGGGGTTAACGATGAAGTGCTTGATCGTGAATTTGATAGTGGTTTTGGCGGCCCGGAATGCCCGCGTTTTGTTGCCGAAGATGATCGGGCTATTTATTTTCCATCGCAATATGACGGCTCAACCACAATAGAAGTTGTTTTGAAAGATATAAAAAGCTATCTGAATATTGAAAATAAAACTCCATATCCGGGCGGTTGATGGCAAAAATAATCACATGAAACCCTACGGCAGAACACAGCGCCTTAACGCAAACTACGAAGATGCGCACATACCCAAAGCAAATATATGGTGGAATGATATAATACCGCCATGCAAGAAGTATGAGCGCCAAAAAGCAAAACAAGAAATACGCCGGGAACTGGAAAAATTAGACGATGAGTAAAACAGCAATTATATTAGGCGGCGGCGCTAACGTCTGGCGCGAATTTGAGGCGCTGAAGATACCTAACGCCGACATAATCGCAATCAATGACGCGGGCTATCATTATTCCGGCAAGCTTGCGCTATGGGTAACGCTGCACCCGCAAAAAATGCCGATGTGGAAACGACAACGCGCCGAAAAAGGCTTTGATATGTCGTTTAAGTCGATAGGTTTTGGCAAGCCGTCGAAGGAAGCGCCAAAGTTTACCGATGAAATTGCTGATTGCTGGCGCGGCCAAGCAAAAGCAAGCGGTTCGAGCGGTCTTTTTGCGTGTCAGGTTGCACTAGCGCATGGTTACGAAAAGATTATACTTTGTGGCGTTCCAATGGACGGCAATAAAAACGTTTTTCGCGGCAAAGATTGGAAAGATTTTAATGTTTACCGGCAGACGTGGCTTGATAATTTGTTTCGCATTGAGGAAAAAGTAGTTTCTCAAGGCGGCTGGACTGCTGAACTACTCGGCACTTATGATAATCCCAAGTCACGCAAGAAACGCGCTATTGTGCTCGGCGGCGCTCGTTCAGTTTGGTCTGATTTTGATAGCCTTGCTGAATTGCGCGATACTGCTGATATTATCGCTTGCAATCTCGCCGGTTATCATTTCCCCGACCCGATAAAGCTCTGGGTATCACTGCATCCGACTATGTTTCCAGAGTGGATTACAGAGCGAAAAAAAGCCGGTTACGACATGAATTTTAAAACCATCGGATTTACCCGCGATTTTAAGCCGATGTTAGGCGTTGATGAATTGCGCGGGGCTTGGGGCAGCTCTCAGGGTAAGGCTAGTGGCTCAAGTGGCTTGTTTGCCGTTGAGATTGCCTTAGAAAAGGGCTATGAGGAAATAATTCTTTGTGGTTGCCCGCTTGATAAAGTGCCTAATCTTTTTAATGGTCATCATTGGAGCGAATACGCCAACTATCGGCAGGCGTGGATTGATAATTATAGCCAGATCACAGGCAAAGTGTTTTCTCAGAGCGGATGGACTAAAAAACTGCTTGGTTCATATTTTGTGAACATGCCTGAAAATTGAACAAAGGTGGATTTATGAACGAAAAACAGAAAAAATATCAGCGCGATATAAGGATTAACAACATTATAGGGCTTGTGCTCGCTAGCGTTTGTGGTTGGTCTTTGGGGCAAGGCTATTTAATCCATGCGCTTTGCGTGGCGTTGTTTTACAATGGCTTGAGTATGAGTAATTCAGATTTGCGCCGGGCGATTGAGTCAGAGCTTTATTGTGATACGGTGCTGATGAATGCGAGTATTATGGCGGCGGCGCTGCATAAAGTGTCGGAAATAAAAGGAGATGAATAATGGTTATTGATGTGGACTGTGTTAATCGTTTAGACGCTACAAAAATAGACACAAGATGACGATTGCGCGATCTTAGCAACGCGCAAATTGATAGCGCCTGCACGTCTTATCGGCATGATTTCGGCTTGCTCGATGAAGTAGCAAAAGAAAATCTGCGCATGGAGTGCCGCGAATGGTGGGAAGCGATTAGAAGGGAGTTTAACGGGTGACAGACTACTACCGCCACATAAAAACAGGCAAGATATATCGAAAGTTCAACATTGAACTTATCGACGCTACAAACGCCACGGACGGACGGCACATGGCGCTTTATCAGAACGCTAATGGTGATATGTTTACGCGGGAACTGACAGAGTTTTTTGCAAAATTTGAGCCTTGCGACAATCAGGAAGATGCAGAATCGAGATTTAAAGCCGACTAGAACAACTTAGTTTTCAACTGGGTTGAACGCCTCGCTTTATGCGGGGCTTTTCTTTTGTCTATCAGATTTTGCTTATTTTGATAGACAACGCAGTTTGCTGTGAAAATATGATTAACAAAATTTGCTCACCTTATTGATAAGGCGACCAAACAGGCAAAGAAAAAGCCCCTTTCGGGGCTGGTGTTAGGGTTTGATTAGCCTTGGCTCGCCGTTTTTTACATCGACCGTGCAAAACGCGGGCCGTTTTTCGATTGTTTTTAAAATGAATCTAATCATCTTTTTACTCCATTAACTTATAATCCACGCTATAGCGCCAGCTATGGCCGACAAGAACACAAGATAATTAAATAAATTATCACTAACCACATTACGCCCCCATCACATCAACGCTGATAACTTCACCGTAATTCTCAGACATAATCTGTTTCAGCGCGTTAGTTGCATCATCAGCGGTCGCGCTTACGTCGCAGCAAAGCTTGATTTTCGCGGTAAGAAAGAAAACTTTCGTCTGTTGTGGCTTTTCTTTTGGTTCCGGCTTTTCTTCCCGTTCCATTTCGGCAAGTGCAAGCTCAATAGCCTGTTTTCGGCGCTGTTCTTCGGCTTCTGCGGCACGTTTTTCTGCTGCTTCTTTTTCTTTTTTTGCCCATTCTAATTCTTCCTGCATTTTGCGGGCAATAGCGCTGGCTTCATGTTCAGCTTTCAGGCGCTCATTTTCTGCCTTCTGTTCTGCCTCTTTAATCGCCTTTACAGCGGCTTCTGCTGCTTCTTTTTCCTTGCGCTCTGATTCAGCCTTCATACGTGCTTCGATAGCCTTCTGCCTGCTGATTTCAGTATCAATCATTTTATTCAGCTTGTCGGTGTAAATCGCTTCCGGTTCGCGCACAAAAGCCATGATTGCATCGGGATTGATAGCAGGCTCAAGCCCGGCGCGCTTGCAGATGTTTTCGAGATTTGCGATACGCGAATTAACGGTATCTTGCACGTTTTTGTCAGCCTGCACCATTTCAAGCACTGCATCGGTGGCTTTTTTTGTCAGCTTCATGTTTCCGGTCAGATTGCTTGATATTGCGAGTTTGTCGATATTTGCGGTGCGATATTCGGGCGACACTGCAAGCGCTTCATAAAGGCGTGTTAATTCTTCGGTGAGAAGCTTTTTACAAAGCTCTCTTACCTTGTTTTCGTAGACTTCGGTTTGCGCAATAATCTTAGCGCGGCCTTCAAGAATCAGGGTCGTCAGCTCTTTTACTTTTGCCTCGAAAGCAACTACGGGCGCTTTGAATTCGGTTGCCTTTGCTTTTCGCACGTCATCAATCTGCTTGGCAAGCTTATTCAGGTCTGTTGCCATGCGCTTTGCTTCTGCAAGGTTCTCATCGGTTACGGCGATCTCGAAAGTTTTCAGGTTCTCGATTAGTTCGGCCTTGATTTCTTCAAAGTTGCCGGTAATGTCGATAGGTGACGCGGTAATAATCAGTTCGTTCATTTGTTTTACCTCTTTCTTTTATTCCAGTATTCAAAATCTTCAATCTGAGCCGCAAGCACGTAAAAAGCAAAATCAGCGTCTTGCTGCGTTTCTAATGCGTGGTTGATGGTATTTACCGCTTTTTCAATTTCAACGCAATCCTGCCCCGTTTGCTTGCAGCGGCCGCGTCTTTATGACTTTTTGCAACATCTTCAACGTATTTAAAGGCCAACATTTCTTTTGTAGTCATTCTCTACCACCTTTCAGCCAGCTCTTGCAGGCTTTTAATCATTCAGAATGATGTTGCCGGGAAAATAAAGCCGCATAAACGGCAATAAAACCTCTGCCGATTCACGCTCTGATAAATGCTGACTTTGTTCCGCAAGTTCTTCAACACTAATCCCGCGCCTTTTTGCCCTTGTTTCTTCTGATGCTAAAACATAATAGGGTATAATCACGTGTTGATGCTGAAACTCACGCAGAAAACAGAAATATTCAAAGACAAAGCGCAAATCATCAATGATATAATAATCCATCGGCGTAACGCTTTCAATCTTTTTTATTTTCTCAACCGCTAACATAGGCCACGCTTCTTTTTTGATCTGCTGGCCTATTTCGGTGCCGGTTATCTGCATTAGGGTTCTTGCGCCTATTTTCCTAATTCTTGGGTCGATTGATAGCGTTTGATCTTTGGCGTGGTAGAACAAAGTCGCCGTGTTTTCATCGGGTGAATATTCAATGTCGGCTGACAAAAGACTTGACACAGCATCAGAAAGCAAACCAATACTGATTGAAGCAACCTGCTTTATTCTTTCGCCGTTTTTATTAACACCGAAGCAATTCTCAATCAGCTTTTTAATCGGGTCTGCAAAAGAAAGCATACAAATTGAATTGCCTGTTTCTTTCAGCTCCATGATTTTCTGATTCATGCAATGCGCCTTGCCAGAGCCGATACCGCCTGAGAACATGATTATTTTAGCCATTATTTTTCTCTCTCTTTTTCAATTCATCTGCAAGCGAGTCTTGAAAGCAAAACTCAACCCCGTTTGATTCTTTACAAATAAAGGTCAGCGCGTCATATCCGCCGTAGTCTGGGTTTTCAGTATAAACGATAGCATCTTGCGGCATTTTCTGCAATTCTGCGATCAGCTCTTTAACGGTCATTCTTTTATTTCCCTCCACGGCATTTTCGATTCCCATTCGTCATGCGCCGCTTTCTCTGCTTTGATATTATTAATATCTTGTGCAGAAAATCCGGTTAATCTTTCGATTTGTTCTGCTGTCATTTGGATTATGTCGAAGATTGTGTGTTTTTGTTCGGTCATTCGTTAAATGCCTCGTAATTGAATTGGTCATTAAGCACTATCACCATATTTTCTGCGTCTTCTTTTTGATTCAGAAAAATACCTCTTTTTTTAACGCTAGACACGTCTTTATCGTTAAAGTATGATTCTTGACACGCCACAACCACTTGTGTATTTTCATCAAACTCTTTCAACTTCTCAATCAGCTCTTTAACGGTCATATAACATACCTCCGATTTTTAATTCTTTCTCAATCGTCATTTTAACAAGCCTTTCGACCAATGGAATCAAAACTTGCTTCTGAAACTCTGCGCGTATGAGCTTTATCGCTTCGTCTTGTGGCATTTCTGTTGTTGTCATCTGTTATCCCCACTTCCACCAATAACCCCGCGATTCTGCCGCGAAGCAAGCTTTTCAATGTTTGCATCGGCAACTTCTGCAAGTGAAAAGCCAAGCGCTTTGGAAAGACAAGAAACATACCAAAGAACATCGCCTAACTCAAGTTTAATTGATTCTGCTTGCTCTTTGCTAATTGCAGGCATTTCGCCATTACCGTAATCACGGATTAGCTTTTTTATTTTGTCTGCGATTTCTCCCGCTTCGCCTGCAATGCCTAGTGCAAGATATGGTATCTTCATCGGCGAATGGTCGAGCTTAAAAGTGCTCCATGCGGCTTTTTCGTATGATTTGAAGTTCACTGATTCACCCCTTAAAATATTTTACCAGTTTGCCGCCACTCGGAAATAGAATACTACCATCCTCATCTTTTTGCAACTCCTGCCCCCGCATTGCAAAAATAATTCTCTGCCAGAGATCTTTGCTGCCAATCAGAACGCGCTCACCACTTCGAGCGGCTTCGATTGAAGTGGTGAGCTTGCAGCGATTGATTTCCCGCGCCTATTTGTGATTTGTTCCATAAAACCTCTTTTCTGTAAATCTTAACTCAAGAATAACACAATCTAATTATATTTGCAAGCAAAATAAAAAACTTGCTCAAATCTGAACTAATAAAGATTTTTACTTGACACAACAGGCAAAAAAAGAATAAAAAGAATGTAGTGGTAAAAATACCACAGGAATGTGGCAACTTTACCGCAAAAATTTACGATCTGGAAAGATCAAAAACAGGAGACTGGAAAGTCATGGCTTTTAAACTGAAGATGGATGATCAGGGCAGAGTGGTATTGAACGATAACAAGCCGGTTTACATTGATGACGAAGGCAAGGAAATGTCATTCGACGCTAACGAAGCTTGGAACAAATATCACACGCTGAACGAAGAGAACAAAAAGCGACGTTTGCAGGTAGAAGAATTGAGCGCGAAGTATAAGCCGTTCGAGGGTCTTGACCCCGAAGTTGTCAAGAAACATGCAGAAATCGCTGAAAAGTTCAAAGAGCACGAAGCAATTAAAAACGGCGAGATTGAAAAGCTGAAAAACGAGCTGTCAGCCACATCTGAGAAGAAAATAAAAGAGTGGGAACAGAAGTATAACCAGCTTCGCGAAACCGCCGAACAGAAAGAACGCCGACTGAACGAAGAAATCAACAATAGCATTCTTGATACAATGTTTAATCAGAGCGAATTCGTAAAGAAAAGCGTTGAAATGCCAGTTAGAGCACTGAAGGCATTGTTTGCTAATCGTTTCAGAATCGACCCGGAAACCCGGAAGGCTTACGCGGTCGATGATGAAGGCAACCCGATGCTGAGTGAAAACAAGATTGGCGCGGTAGCTAGTTTTGAAGAAGCTATCGAATTGCTTGTGCGACGTGACCCTGACCGTGATAATATTCTTAAAAGCTCTGGCGCACCGGGCGGCGGTATGCAGCGTAACGGCAAAGGTCTTTCCAATGCCGACGAAGCATACTTGAATGACCCGAACGTAAGCCCTGTAGACAAACAGAAATTTTTACGGAAGCGGCAGCTAATCTAAGGTGGAAACCCGTTAGTTGTCATGTGACAACAAATAACAGGAGAAATTTAAAATGGCTCTTACTCTTATTGAAAGTGCAAAAATCCATCGTTCAAATGGTCAGCACGTAGAAGCTAACATCATTGAGATGTTTGCAATGTCTAACCGCATTATGCAGATTCTGCCTTTTAAGACCATCAATGGTTCTGCATACAAATACAATCAGGAAGGCGAACTTCCCGGCGTTGCTTTTCGCGGCGTAAACGGTTCATTCGACGAATCTACCGGCGTTATCAATCCTCAAGTTGAACCCCTTCACATTTCTGGCGGCGATCTTGATGTAGACGTTTTTATCGTTAAGACCGAAGGCGAAGAAGCTCGATCACTTCAGGAAAACATGAAGATTAAGGCTGTTGCTAACGATTTTCAGCGCGTAGTTTTCAAGGGTGACGCCTCTACTAACCCGAAAGAACCAGATGGACTTCAGCGCAGACTTACCGGCGATCAGGTTATCAGCAACAAGCGTGCTGCATCTCCCGCTGGCGGCGAAGTTCTCAGCCTTGCCAAGCTTGATGAAGCAATCGACGCTGTTTACAATCCGACTCACATTTTTGTAAACAAAACCCTGCATCGCCGCCTTTCTCAGGCCGCTAAGAATACTTCTGTTGGCGGCAATATTCAGTGGGCACCGAACGAATTCGGCAAGCGCGTCATGATGTATGGCGATCTGCCGATTATCCCGCTTGAAGACGCTTCAGGCCGCGATCTTGTTCTGCCGTTCACCGAAACCTCGTCTGACTCTGCCGATACCGACTGCACTAGCATTTATGTTGTGTCTGTTGGTGAAGAAGGTTTTACCGCCATTCAGAATGCAGATATGGAAGTCCGCGACCTCGGCGAAATCGACAGCAAGCCTGTTTACAGAACCCGCGTTGAATGGTATATCAGCATTTGTCTCAAGCATGGCCGCTGTGCTGCAAGACTTATGGATATTATCGACGGCGCTGTAGTAGCCTAACCACATCGGGCGGGGTGATAAACCCCGCCATTCAAACATTTTAAAGGAGTATTTTAAATGTCCAGAAATATTCATCTTGGCACCTATGACGAACTGCGTGTATTGAAAGATGCAGGCGCTATTACAGCATCGGCAGCCGGAACCGTTGGCGGCGAAGCAAAAACTATTGACCTTGGCGATGCTCGCACCGATGCAAAGGCTATTATCAACGTAATCGCTGCCGGCACTGGCGCTGGCGAAAAGCAGGTTATCAACATTCAGGTATCTGACGATAACTTCGCCGCTGACATCTACAATGTTGCCATTCTTGAGCTTGGTGACGCTAGTCAGCTTGTTGGTGATACTGACGTAGGCGTAGGCACCTATGAACTGCCATTCAATACCGTTGTTAATGGCGTTAACAAGCCCTATGTTCGCTGCTACGCAACTATTACCGATGTATCGCCAGATACTTCGCTCAACTACACCTGTCATCTTGTTCCACAGAACTAATCGGGGGTAACTCATGAAAGTCGTTGATGATCTTAAAAACAAAATCGAGACGGCTGAAAAGAGCGGTAAAAGGTATTCTGCGTTTGTAACTCTGTTCAACAAAGCTACCGGCGCAAAGAAGCTTTTCCCCGCGATTGATGCTGAATCGGCTCTTGCACTACCGAATAGCAAATGGTCGAAGAATCCCATATCTGTCGATGCAACGGTTAGCGCCCTTGCTGCTCTTATGCCAGAAGCTCCGGCAGAAGATAAGCCCGAAGAAGCCTCGGCAGAACCGGAAAAAACATACCCAAAGCGAAATAGAAAGATCAGCCTCGATTCTCAAGAATAATTGCAGGGGGCTGGCAGCAATGTCAGCCCCCTACTTGCTTTAAGGGAGTGTAATAATGCCTGTATCGCCTGATATTTTGATTGTTGAAGATGGCTCTATCGTTAAAGATGCTAACTCTTATGTTACATACGATTATGCCGAAAACTACCATTCATTGCGCGGCAATTCCGCATGGGCAGCAGGTGACGCAACCGAAAAACAATATGCAATTATTCGCGCAACTCAGGCGATTGATTCTCTCTACAAAACGCAATGGGAAGGCACTCAAACCGAGTATGGCACGCAAGAATTAGAGTGGCCGCGCCAAGATGTTTGGATAAATGACGTTGAGTTAGATGACGATTTAATCCCGACAGCGCTAAAAAAGGCTGTCTGTGAAGCCGCATTGCGAGAACTTGCGACACCAAACAGCATGACTCCCGATCTCGACCGTGGTGGTAAGATTAAGCGCGTTAAGGCAGACGTCGTTGAAGTCGAATATGCAGAAGGTGCAAGTGCTACAACTGCATTTACGGCTATTGATGGTTTACTTGCTGATTTGATTGCCGGTGCAAGTGCTGATGGTCTTGCATCTTACGATATTGAGTTAGGCGGCTAATTATGGGCTTGTTAGATGGTGGTATCAAAAAAATCATCGGTAACGCCATGCAGGGCATTTTTCTTGATTTTCAGATAATCAGGAAAACGACAATACCCGCTACTAATCCGTGGGAACCGCCTGTTAGTGTTGATGAAGAATATACTTGCAAAGCCATTGTAACTAAGTTTAAATATATGGAAATCGACGGCGAGCGCGTTAAAAGCGAAGATCGAAAGATATTGATTCTTGCCGAAGGTTTAAACATTATACCTGAAATGGGCGATTACATAAAAGGCGAAAGCGAAACAAAGAGATACCAGATCGTTTCTGATGTTACGAAAGACCCATCTGGCGCTACTTTTGTTTGCCATTGCAGGTAAACAATGTCGAGAATTGGCAAAACGTTAAATGGCTTTCGAGCCGAGTTGGTTGAGCATAAAAAGAAGTTTATGCCGAAAACTTTTGTTACGTTTCAAAAATGGATTGCTCTTGAGCTTTACAAGCGCATTATGCAAAAAACGCCGGTTGATGAGGGCATTTTGCGCGGCTCTTGGACAATTAGCGTTGAAGATCAAGACCGAACGCCGGCAAACGGCAAGACCGATGCAAGCGACTTTGAAACAACCTACGGCGGCGACGCACTAACCAGCAACGAGCGTTCGCAGTTTAAAGCCGCAATCGCGGGCATGAATCAGCTCAACATCGGGCAAGTGGTGTGGATTAACAACGCAATGCCATACGTCGAAGTAATCGAATTTGATGGTCATTCGCACACCAAAGCACCCGATGGCATGGTAAGACTAAGCATTTTAGAGCTGAAAACATGGCTTGCAACCAAGTATAGCGAATATATTAAACTCAGCGAGGCGGCAGACGTATGACAGCGACAAATAACTACGCCGAAGAATACGCACAAATAGCAACAATTTTTGCAACCGAATGGGTTGAAGGTAGCCCGCCTGAAGCGATTACCCCGATTGCTTGGCCGGGAATACCGTTTGATGTGCCGCTTGATGCCATCGGCGAGCCTAAAAACCATGTTAGATTTTTTATCACCAATGGCGATGTATTTCAAATCAGCATTGGCGCTCCCGGTTCTAATGTTTTTCGGCATACTGGAATTTTAACAGTTAAAATCTTTACCAAATCAGGACTTGGCGAATTACCCGCCAAACAATTAGCCGATAAATTTTGCACAATTTTTCGTAACAAAACATACGCTGGAATTAGGTTTAAAGAGCCTTCTAGTGTTATAATGGGCATGACTGAAGATGGATTTTATCAAATCAATGCTTTTTGCGCTTTTGAGCGCGATAGCCTACTTTAATTAACAGGAGTTTTTCAAAATGAATAGTAGCGAAACCGAAATTGGCGTAATTGCCGAAACCTCATGGGGCGAAACTCCATCACCTTTGGAATTTCAGGCTATCCGCATTACCGGCGAAAGTCTGAAAGTAAATCGCGAAAATGTTGTGTCTGATGAAATAAGACCCGACCGCAACGTGAGCGATCTTATCCAAGTCGGCGGTAGCGCAGACGGCGGCATTGATGGTGAATTGAGCTATGGCACTTTTGATGCTCTTATCGAAAGCGCCCTTTTCAGCGCTTGGAATGCTAATAACATCGTAAACGGCACAACTCAAAAATCTTTTCATATCCAGAAAAAGCAATCTGACGGCGCAAGCTCGATCTATGAGCTTTACAAAGGCATGGTTGTCGATACAATGACAATCAACGTTGCTGCCGGTGAAAAAACCACTGTTGGCTTTACGTTTATCGGCAAAAACGGCACCATAGGCACCTCTGAAAACGGTTCAACTACCGACCCGACCACAACCGAAATTCTCGACGGCGCAAACGCTTTCACACTCAATGATTTCTTTGTATCGCCCGTGCCGAATCTCATGAGTATGCAGCTTACTATTAGCAACAATCTCGGCACCAAGCCTGTTGCTGGTTCGGTTGATCTTATTGGCGTTAGAGCTGGTCGATGTGTTGTTACCGGCACAGCTTCGCTGTATTTCGAGAGCAAAGCAATCATGGATTTGTTTTTGGCTGGCACTGGCGGCGCTCTTTCAATTACTCTTGGTAAAACCACTGGCGAAAAATATACAATTGCTCTGCCGGTTGTTAAGATTCAGGACGCTGACCACTTCAGCCCCGGCAACGATGAAGATGTAATGCTCAACATCACATTTCAGGCGCTTTACGATGAAACCCTTGAAGGCGTTATTGAGATTGATAGAGCGGTTGCGTAATTTGTAACACGGCGGGGGCTTCGGCTCCCGCTTAAAACAAAATCAATAAGGAGAACCAGAATCATGGATATTAAAAAACTGTTTGGAACAAACAAAGAAAAAGAAACCGAAGGCACATTTATTCCGATAGGCGGCGGCGTTGAAATCAAGATGAAACGCGCAGGCGCAAATAACAAAGATTTTGCTTTCGATCAGGCCAAGATGTTGCGTCCGTTCTCAAAACAGATTAGCGCAGGCACTATTGATACCGATGTGCTTGTAAATATCAATATTACCCTGTTTTCGCGTCACATCGTTACCGACTGGAAAGGCATTACCGAAGACGGCAAGCCGGTTAAGTTCAGCAAGGAAAAGTTTCTTGAATACGCAAAAGCATATCCCGATTTCTTCAACGAAATCTTTGCCGCTGCTCATGATATGCAAAACTTCAAAGATGCCGAGGACGAAGAACTTGCAAAAAAGCCCGTGAGTTCTACCGCTACCGCTTAAATTATTTTAAACTGTGGCAAATATTTGAAGCTAAAACCGATGAAACAGGAATACTTCATGAAAGAATCGAAAAAGCGCCAGACTTGCCGGAAATATGCGAACCATTCTGGAACGCATACGGCGATTTATCAGGCTCACGCGGTTATTCAGAATGTATTCCTGTTTCAGAAGTTAAAGCCTATTGCGAGTTTTACGGGATAAAAGATTCTTGGTGTCGTGATTTTTTGTTGTATTTTTGTTCTGAATTGAACAAAGAATTGCTTGATTATAAAGACGCTGAGCGCAAGCGTGAAGAATTAAAAAGCAAGGCACCGAAGAAAGGCAGATAAAATATGGCTGAAGTATATCTTGGAGTAGGCATTGATGCCAGCGGCGCGAAACAGGGCGCTAATGAATTTAACAACGCTACTGATAAAATAATAGGCGGCGCAAATAAAGCCGATAAAGCTACTGAAAAGTTTAATCAGCAATTAAAATCTGCTCAATTATATCTCAAGCTTGCCGCTACCGCTGCCGCATATTTTGCTGTTAGAACTATTTCAGACTACACATACGCGCTTGCCGAAGCACAAGCCGTTACCAAAGCTACTGCATCTGAAATGCAGCAACTACAGGCTGTCACAAGACAGCTCGGCGCTACCACGGTTTTTTCGGCTGCTCAAGCTGCTGAAGGCGTAAAATTCTTGGGTATGGCAGGGTTTGAAACAAGCAAGATTATTAGCGCATTGCCTGCAACCCTCGATCTTGCCGCCGCCGCGTCTTTGAGCATGGGGCAGGCTGCCGATATTACCTCTAACATTATGTCGGGTTTTGGTCTTGCTGCCGATGAAGCCGGACGATCTGCCGATGTTCTTGCTGCAATCGCTTCAAGCGCTAATACTGACGTTTCCGGCATGGGGCAGGCAATGAAGTATGTCGGCCCGATTGCGCGTTCTTTGGGTATCAGCATGGAAGATACCGCCGCTGCTGTCGGCGTGCTTGCCAATCAGGGTATTCAAGGTTCAATGGCGGGCACTGGTTTAAAAACGTCTCTTTCTGCATTATTGAATCCATCGAAAGCAGCTCAAAAAGCGATAAAAGATCTTGGTTTGTCGCTGGACGAAATTAACCCGCAAACAAATAAACTTGATGTTGTTATTCGTCGGCTTGCTGATGCTGGACTAGACGCAGAAAGCGCGTTTACGATCTTCGGGCAACGCGGCGCAACTGCTATGCTTGCATTAACTGGCGCAGTGCCAGACCTCGAAAAGCTTCTGAATGTTACCAATAACTCAGCCGGTGCAGCTAAGCGCATGGCTGACATTATGCGCGATACTCTCAAAAACGACGTTGAATTGCTCAAAAGCGCAATAGCAGAGCTTGCACTTGTAATCGGAGATGCAGGCTTAACCGGCGCTGTTAGAGGTTATATTCAGCAAGCTACTCGGTGGGTTGATTCACTTAATCAAACTCTCAGCGGGATAATCAAAAACCGAGAACAGGCGCAAATGCTGACTGACGCATTAAATATACTCAAAAATGCAGTTATTGCGCTGATGGCGCTGAAACTTGCTGAATGGCTGTTTTTGGCTGGCAAGGCTATGCGTCTTCTGACTTTGGCGATGAGCGCTAACCCGTATGTAATTGCTGGCACTGCTATTGCCGCACTGATTCTGCATATTAAAGATTTAAAATCGGAAACAAGCGATCTTGAAAAAATTACGCACAATCAGACCACCGCATTAAAAGACATGGCTAATCAAAGCTCAAAGACTGCCGCAAGCATGGTTATTGATATGCTTAAAACACGTAGAGCTGCTTTATTGGCTGCTGGTTCTATTTCAGACATTGATAAGCAACTTACCGAGAGAAGCAGACAAAGATCACAACGTGAACAGCTTGCCGGTTCTCTTGCACAAAAAACAGGCGAATTTACTGACCCCGGCACGGCAGCTATGACAGGTGGTTTTTACGACCCGATTACTGCTGAATTGAATGCAAGAAAAATCGAAATCTTGAGCATTGATAAAGAAATTGCATCGTTAGAACAAAAATCTAAGATGTATGGCACAAAAGCCTTTAAGGATGGACGCCAGATTGCAAAATCCTTTGTGGATGGTATTCTATCTATCAAAAAACAAGATGTAGTTGATTTTCTTTCTGGTTATATTCCCGGTTTATCGTCCGAGGCACCGAGCGCTGCACCTGCAATTTCTCCAATGGGAATGACAAGCGAAACTGCTGAAAAAGCCGTATTGCAGCAAGAAAGAATAGCAACGCTTTATTCTTATCAATACGAAACCATGAAAAAGCAGACATTTGAGGCTATTAAGTCTTTCCAAGATCAGGAAGCCGCGATACAAAAGCATATCAAGGGTCTTGAAAAACAAGCTGAAACAGAACAGAAGCGCCTTGAACTTACACAGCAATACGGCACCAATATCGCCGAAATTGATACTCAGATGCAGCTTTACAACGCTACTCGTGAGTATGGCTTGAAGGTTGGCTCTGCTGAATATGCTCAGATAGAAGAACAAATTAGAGCGCAAAAAGAAGCTGCCGAAGGCGTTAAAAAGCTTGAAGAAGCTCGCAAGAAAGAACTTGAGCAGACTCAAAAAGCCGAAGAAGCTCATAAACAATGGGCGCAATCAATGACTTACGCATTCAAAGATGCAATCATGAACAGCAAAAACCTCGGCGATGCTCTCAGCAACCTCGCTAACCGCGTGCAGAATATGATTGTAAACAAAGCTCTTGATAGCCTGCTTGGTGGTCTATTCGGCGGCATGTTTGCAAAGGGCGCAGCATTTCAGGCTGGCGGCGTTACTGCATTTGCAAGCGGTGGCGTTGTTTCTTCTCCGTCGCTTTTCCCAATGGCTAACAAAAAAACCGGCTTAATGGGCGAAGCAGGCCCGGAAGCAATTATGCCATTAACACGCACAAGTAGCGGTGATCTTGGCGTTAAAGCCGTCGGCTCTGGCGGTTCTATGGTTATCGCGCCACAAATCAATATTACCGTTGAAGGCGGCTCACAAGAGCAGAATCAGGACGCCGCAAATAAGGTTAGTGCTGCTGTAAGAAAAGCAATCGACGATACCATAATGACCGTTCTGCTTAGAGAACGCAGGCCCGGAGGTGCTTTAAGATGAGCCTAGAAACTTTTTCACCGCCAAGTGCGCCCGATGTAAGTTCAAGCGGCAATCATAAATTCAGGATTTTAAAGGCCGGTTTTGGTGACTCTTACGCGCAAAGAGCTGCCGATGGTATCAACCCAAAGGAATCTGATTATAATTTCTCATGGACAAAAGTAACTGTGACTGACATAAACACCATGAAAACTTTTCTTGATGCACGCGGCGGGCATGAAGCGTTTTATTACACAGTGCCCGGCGATGTTGCAGCAACAAAGTTTACATGTGAACAATACGGCGAAATATGGGAAGAAGGCGCATTAAAAGGGCTTTCTGCCACGTTTAAAAAGGTTTACGATCTATGACAAACACCATTGAATCTGTATCGCAAGAATTTTCACCCGGTAAATTAGTTGAATTGTATGTGGTCGATTTAACGGCGCTTGGTGGCGGCGTTACAAGATGGGCTAATTCTGCTTTTGCAGATAATGCAATCACTTTCGACGGAGATATTTATACGCCGATGGCGATTGAGGCCGAGGGCTTTGAGTGGAACGGCAGAGGCGCAATACCAACCCCGACAATACGCCTTTTTCCGACCGATGGTATAAAAGCCGCGATGCTTGCTTATGGAGATTTAATCGGCGGTAAAATCACGCGCATAAAAACATTTTCACGATTCCTTGATGGTCAGCCTGATGCAAATCCTGATGAGCGCTTTCCCGACGAGGTTTATTACTTCGAGCAAAAAACTGCATTTAACAAAAATATTGTTGAGTGGTCTTTATCAAGCACATTAGACCAAGAGGGCGCGTTATTACCAAAAAGAATATTTTTAAAAGATATTTGTCAGCTCGAATATCGTCGATATAATGCTGATTTAAGCCCCGTAGGATTTGATTATGTTGCGCCTATTGATGGTGGTTGCCCTTACGATGGAACTGATTATTTTGATGTTGATGGAAATACTGTTACAATAGACAAGGATAAATGCGGCAAGCGTTTAAGCGAGTGTAAAAGGCGCTTTGGCGATACTGCAATTTTACCTTTTCTTGCTTTTCCGGGAATTACAGCTTTCAGACGATAATAGAAAGGCTTTTTAATGTTCTACGAGCGGCAACCAAAAGAAATAAAGCAAGCAGATTTAATCAAAGCATTTAATCACGCCAAGCACGAATTCCCAAAGGAATCTTGCGGTATTTTCACGCGCTCATGCGGTTATATTGCGTGTAAAAATGTTGCAGAAAATCCCGAAGAAGATTTTACCATGCGAGAATATGAACAAATTGCCGCAAATGAAAATGATGTTATTGCAATTTTTCATAGCCACCCGAATGATTTAAGATGTCCAACTGCAACAGATATGGAAGTGCAAATTACAACGGCTTTTCCGTGGGGCATTGTGTCACTGAAAAGTAAAAACGAAATATCGGATTGTTTCTTTTGGGGCAGTGATATTATACCGCCTTTAATTGGCCGCGAATACCGCTCTGGAACAATGGATTGCTATAGTATTATTCGTGATTCATACAAATTATGGTATAATATAGACCTGCCTGAATTTCCGCGCGATGAGGCATTTTGGGATAGGGGCGAAAATAAATACATGAAAGGTTTTTCTTACGCGGGCTTTGAGTTGATTACGCCTGAAAAGCTAATGCCCGGCGATGTAATTCTTGGCTGCGTTCTTGGCCGTGGCATTGTAAATCATGGCGCTGTTATTTTAAATGACCGCGAAATAATTCATCACACTGTTAAATCTCTATCTCGCCGAGATCCTTTGTCTAAGTGGTTCAGGCACTTGAATATTTGTTTGAGACACAAGGAATTTAAATCTAACGGCGCTCCTCCGATGCCGCCAAAGGTGATTTAATATGGCATTAAAACAAATTTATCTCCACGGTATTTTAAAACAGAAGTTTGGTGAAAAATACTCGCTAGACGTTGAAACGCCGATAGAGGCTGTTAAAGCGCTTTGCTGTGTAATCAAAGACTTTAAAGAAGAATTTCAAAAGCACACATACAGCGTAATCAAAGGCGCTTTGCATTCCGGCTGGATTCTTGATGAGCAAACAATCAGCGTAAAAATTGCAAGCGATGAGTTGCACTTTATCCCTGTTGTTGCTGGCTCTGGCGGCAAAAAAGGGCTTGGTCAGTTTATAACAGGAATTGTTTTAATAGGCCTGGCATTTACGGGCGTCGGCGTCGGCTTGGCTGGCGCTCTTGGCTCAACCACAACAAAACTTGCAATCATGGGTGGTATTCTTGCGCTTGGCGGGCTTGCAAAAATGAATGCAAAAACACCTCAATACTCAATGTCGAGCATGGAACCCGCCGACCGCCGACCCTCATATGTTTTCACCGGCGCGGTAAACACTACCGAACAAGGCAACTGCATACCGCTGGTATTTGGGCGTTTGCGCGTAGGCTCTCAGGTTGTCGCTCAGGGCATGGATACGACACGCATTTACGGTTAAGGAGTAATTAAAGTGCCGACCGAAGAAAAAAATACTTTACAATCACGGGCGCGATATAAAATTGTAGATATTATCTCTGAAGGCCCGATTAAAGGGCTTGTTAATGGCGCTCAGAGTATTTTTCTGAATGAAACGCCCATTCAGAACCCCGACGGCACTTATAATTTTAATAATTTCAGCGAATTTCGAGATGTGATTGAATTGCCGGTTGCCGAGATCGAAGGTGTCGTATCTAGGCTTAATCCGGCTGACTTTCCCGCATCAGAGAATACAGTCGATGTCGGCATAAAAGTTACCAAAGATAACCCCGAAGGCTCTGAAAGTGGCGATGGTTCAGTCACACGCACTATAACTGATGCAAGCCTTGATGCTGTTCGAGTTACCATGCGTATTCCGGCGCTTGCTATTACAAACACCGACACGGGCGATATAACCGGCGGTAAAATTGCATTTCAAATCTATGTAAAACCTGACGGCGGCAGCTTTCAGCCTGCTTTTTCTGGTTCGACTTGGTTTGATCTTACAAATCCGACTGACGAAACAGAAGACGGCGCAACCGGTTTGATGGCAACGGCTACAATACCGCCAAGCTCATCATCATCAGGTATTGATATTGAATTTAAATACCGCAAAAAAACAGGCGAGACATGGGGCGATTGGATTGTTTTCGGTGGCGTAAAAGTGCCTCCGAATTCGCCTTCATTTGATAACGTCGGCTATCAAAGTCCGTGGTGGAATTTAACTAAAACCTATACCAGAGCGGTAACAGGCTTAACTCCCGGTATTTATCAGGTCGAACTGTTTGGCACGTCTTCAACGCTGAGCAAAACTCAGTATCTTTTTGGCAACGGCATAATTATCGAAGGCAAGACGGTATCGCCTTATGATGCAAGTTACATGGTTCAACTGCCTGATGGTGGCGCTCCGTGGGATATTAAAGTTGTAAGAACATCAGCAGATAACACCGATTCAAATTATCAGGATGATTTGTATTGGCTGTCTTACACGGAAATAATCAATAATCGCTTTTCATGGCCTAATGTAGCCGGTTTTCAGATTGCTTTTGATGCTGAAAGCTTCGGCGGGCAAGTGCCTAACCGTGCCTATGACGTCATGGGCTTGGAAATCGAGATACCATCAAATTATGACCCATACGCCAGAACCTATACAGGCGTTTGGGATGGCACATTTAAAACCGATTGGACAGATAACCCTGCTTGGATTTTTTACGCATTACTTACAAATAAGCGATGGGGGCTTGGCAACAGCATACCCGCCGCACAAGTAGACAAATGGGGCTTATACACGATTGCTCAATACTGCGATGAGCTTGTAGACGCTCCAAACGGTGAGCAGGAGCCGCGTTACACATGCTCAACGGTTATCAACTCGCAGCAAGAGGCTTACGAGCTTTTAACCGCTATTGCCTCTGCTTTCAGAGGCATGATTTATTGGTCTAACGGCGCAATCACAGCAACCGCTGACATGCCGACTGACACGCTGATTAACGTCGGCCCTGCAAATGTTATCGACGGCGAATTTACGTATCAGGGTGCAAGTAGAAAATCGCGTCATTCAGTTGCCCGCGTGTCTTGGAATAATCCCGATGACGGTTATAAACTCAATGTTGAAATTTACGAAGACGAAGAAGCAATCAGGAAATATGGTTATCGCCCGATTGATATTAACGCTATTGGCTGCACTTCACGCGGATTAGCGCGGCGGTGGGGTAAATGGCAGATAACAAGCGATAACGACGCGCCCGACACCGTGACTTATAAAGCGTCATTCGATCATTTTATGACGCAAGGTAAAGCAGTCAGGCCGGGCGATGTTGTCGCTATTGCTGACCCGAATTACAGCGCTGAGCAGAACTTCGGGCGCATTGTGTCGGTTGTCGATAATGAAGATACAACGCATACTATCACATTAGATCGTGCAGTAACCCGCATCGGCGGCGATGATTCTGAGCTACAACTCACTTTGCCTGATGGTTCTTCGCTTGCTCTCGATGTTTCGGTGGTTACAAACACAACCGGCAGCACAATTACAGTTGCAAGCGCCTCTTTAACTACAATTCCGCTTGCAGGTGCAACATGGCTACTCAAAAAAGAAACCGTTGAACCGCGTCTATGGCGTGTATTCAGCGTTACAGAACCAGAGCCAAACATTTATCAAGTTTCTGCAATGCTTTATAGCCCGACAAAATACGACAGCATTGAAACCGGATTAAACTTTGAAGAAGCGCAATTTTCAGCAATGCCAACCGGCGAAATGCCCGCGCCGACCGGCGTTTTGCACTCAGAATTTCTCAAGCAGACCGGCTCTGCAATTATCGCTTGCGTTAATCTGTCTTGGACGCGGCCAAACGACCCGCGCGCTGACTTGTTTGAGGTTCAATATCAGCTTGACGGCGAAGATTGGCGGGCAACTGAGCCTAACTTAACTAATTTCACTGGCATTGATATTATCAATATCGTGCCCGGCACGTATAATTTTCGCGTAAGAGCGCAAGACACAACCGGCCTATTCAGAAGCGCGTGGACAACGTATGCAAGCAAAGTAATCAGCGGCAAAAATAAGCCGCCCGAAGATGTTACCGGATTCAGCGCGATTATAGAAAAATACGGCGTGCTGATGAATTGGACTCCGGTATCAGACATTGATATAAATTACTACGAAATACGCATGGGCGGCAACGGATGGGATGATGCTGACTTTGTAGGCAGAACCGCTGGCACAACATACAAATACGAAGACCAGACCACAGCAACGCTGACTTTTCGCATAAAAGCACGTGATACTAATGATAATTGGTCGATAAACGCCACATCAACAACGTCTACTGGCGAAACTCAAAACGTGCCAACTGTAACGACAATCAGCATTCCAATCGGCATTCAGGTTGATATTGCAGGCGAATTAAAGCGCGGCTTTTCTCACTGGGAGCTTAGACGGCGCGTTTATAGCACTGGTGTTGCAACAACGATCAATACAAGATTAACAACCAGAATATATTTTGACGAAGCTTATGACGATTTGGTTTTTGGTGAGGCATACGAATACTCAGCTCGTGCATACGATACAAACGGCGTTGCATCTGATTGGTCAGATTACAGTTCGCCTGTTTTTCCTCTGCAAATACAATCTAACGATATTACCGCAAATCAGATTGTTGCAAAGGATTTTAGAACGGCGCAAGATGTTGGCGATACCGTAGATGGCGTTAAATTCACTGCTGCCGGTATTGAAATGTGGGAAGATGGCACGCGCAAAGTTTTTATACCAGTCACCGGCGACCCTGAATTTTACGGCCTTTTAACTGCTGCTGCCGGGAATATTGGCGGGTGGGAGATATTCCCGACTTATTTGCAATCTAACAACATACGCCTTGATTCTGCTGGATTATTGCAGACTCTTGATTTTGTTTCAGGTAATAATGGTTGGCGAATAAATCAAACCGGCGACGCTGAATTTAATAACATTCGCGCTCGTGGTGCAGTAAAAACGGTTGTTTTTGAAAAAGACGAAATAAGCGTAGTAGGTGGCAAAACACTCATCAGACCCGCCGGAATTGTAACAAATTACGATTATGAAGATTTTCTCAATGCTGCCGCCGACGAGTATCTCGAAGAATGTTGGGATAAATTAAATGAATTATTAGGCACGAGTTATACCTATGTTGCGCCGACATTTGCCGATTATGACGAATATTACGCGGCAGAGTTAGCCTATTACAACGAATTAGGCGTTGCAATGGGCTTTAATCAGTTCACTTGTGCAATTTTAGAAGCTGATTACGACGATGCAACAAAAGACGCTTATTTAACGGCTTGTTGGGCTCAGTTGATGGATTTGCTAGACTTAACTACCGCAACTCCGGCAATACCAAGCATGACCTTTGCGGCATTTGAAACTCTTGAAAATGGCTACTTTGATGAAGTTGCGGAAGCAATCGACAACCCGCCGCTTTTCGAGCCATATTTGAGCGAAAACGAAACGGCGATAGAAACAGAAAACGCTGACCAGTTCAAGGTTGGCGATATTATCCGCGTTAAAGACGGACTAGCAAACGATTACTGGGGCAGGATTTCAGCTATTAGCGGCAATATTCTTTCGATTACCGGCGAAAGCG
>Ga0123334_1001681_pt1 | contig 27096 bp, 25 predicted proteins | sample BiotimSIPDNA_FD_89706 | JGI IMG/M metagenome (GOLD analysis project Ga0123334, IMG submission 89706) | Anaerobic biogas reactor microbial communites from Washington, USA - Biogas_R1 time_0 SIP DNA | ecosystem: Engineered > Bioreactor > Anaerobic > Unclassified | place: Washington, USA... | reverse complement strand
TTTCATATAATAAGCCTGTCTATACTCATGGGAAAAATGTGAATTTACCAAAGTGTTGCATAGTAAATGTCAGAGGCCGCGAAAAAAGTCATTTAGTTGTTTATTTTGATGGACTTTTTTATGATCCGACCTCAGATATTACTGCTGATTATGATTATGATAATGTAATTAGCTTTATAGAAATTTGTAATTAATCAATGGCTATACCAAGTAAGAAGAGATCCCAACATGTTTGCATACTGGACACTCTGTAGAAGCTTTTGTATAAGTGAATGAGGAGTACTTTGCGCGATCCATGTTGGCAATCAGATCTCAGATTTTAGAACATTATATCAATGCAATCAATACACAAGTAAATGAGATGGAACTGATGCAATATTCTATTATTATTTATTGCTTTATTGCCTTATGTAAAGATATTTATGTATAATGATAAAGCTGATTAATTTCACATGCAATCTAAGCAAAAGGATTGCATTATTTTATTAATAGCCATTTGCGAAGCAAATCCGGCTAAAATCTTAGGGGCTCGATGCCACTGAGATTTTGATTATTGGACTAGAAAGAGGATTGATTGGAGCCATATGAGGAAAGGATCGATTGAAAGGAATCTCACAGAGGGTAATGTTGTAAAGCTTCTTATACAGTTTGCATTGCCTTTTATGTTATCAAATATGATACAAAGTCTTTATAGCGTGGCGGATATGCTGATAGTCGGTAATTATTCGGGTACTGCTGCCATTTCCGGGGTTAATATAGGCGGACAGGTTACATTTATCCTGACGAATATTATTGTTGGCATGACGGTTGGCGGAACAGTTATTATTGGTCAGTATCTGGGCTCTGGAGATAGAAAGGGCGTGAAAGATACAATTAGTACACTGCTTACCTCCCTTCTTATTGCCGGTATCGCCATAACCATAATCATGTTAATTATTTCAGATAAAATACTCTGGTTATTGCAAACACCGGAAGAGTCCTATCAGCAGGCCAGGGATTACCTTGATATTACACTGCTGGGTACAGTATTTATATTTGGATATAATGCATTTTCTGCTATTCTGAGAGGTTTTGGCGATAGTAAGAGACCATTAATTTTCGTATCCATAGCATGCGCAATTAATGTCGTTCTGGATCTATTGCTTGTTGGCGTATTTGGCATGGCAGCAAAGGGTGCAGCAATCGCAACTGTTATTTCACAAGCTATAAGCTTGATTTTATGTATTATTACCTTAATAAAAAGTGATTTTATATTTGATTTTAAGCTTAGTTCATTTAAATTCATAAAAAAACATTTCATTACAATTATGCGGGTAGGTATACCAATTTCAATCCAGAACGTAATTGTGAACTTTTCTTTTCTCGTGCTTACCACTGTTGCAAATAGTATGGGTGTAAATGCATCTGCCGCTGTCGGTATTGTTGGTAAATATAACGGTTTTGCAATATTACCGGCCATTGCTGTCGGCTCTTCAGTTTCGGCAATGGTTGCACAGAATATGGGTGCAGGAGCAATTGAACGCGCCAAAAAGACATTCTATACAGGCTTTGCACTTGCTTTTTCAATTACCTTCACGGTATTTATTATTACACAAGTTTTCCCTGAACAGATCTTATCTTTTTTTGATGATGATCCGAATACGATCTCTGCCGGGGTAGAGTATATCAGGACTTTTTCTTTTGATTACCTTATTGTACCTTTGACTTTCTGCTTGAATGGCCTTATAACTGGTTCAGGACATACAATTATATCATCAATATGCGGAATTCTGTCATCAATTGGTTTCCGTGTCCCGATAGCGATACTTTTTGGATTAGTTATGCAAAAAGGACTGTGGGGATTGGGTCTTGCAGCGCCTATTGCCAGCTTAGCTTCAGGATTGATTCTACTGATTTATTATACTACAGGAAAATGGAAAAAGAATATGGTTATCAAAACAAGTATGCTACGATGAACGGGATTGTATGGATGCAGGATGCCGTGTTTTTTATGATGTAGAAGCCCTGCGGTCCGGCGCATTCAATACGAAGCTGTACTCTGTGATAGACGAGTGCCGTGACGTAATCGTCGTACTTTCTCAAAATAGCCTTGATCGGTGTAATGACGAGAATGACTGGGTAAGACTAGAAATTGCCCATGCTTTGAAAACGGGGAAGAACGTTATCCCGGTGTTCCTGCGCGGCTTTGAGTTCCCGGAAGAGCTTCCGGAGGATATAGATTCGATCCAATCATGTTTCACAAAACATGAAAAATGGTATAATGGATAAAAGCATCTTTTGAGGTAATCTTTATGAAAAAAGGGAAAGTACTGATTATACAACTCTCCTTAGCTTTCCTATTACTGATAGGAACGTTTATATTTGCTTTCATTTATCCTAAAGCAGACAGCTCGGACGTATTTATTGAAAAAAGTGTCCTAACTGATACTATCGAGTCTTCTTCACCAGAACAGGCAGTTATACCTCCCGTTGTTGTATCATCTGAAGCAACAGAGGAAGCAACAGAGGAAGCAACAGAGGAAGAAACAGAGGAAGCCTTTCAAGACTATGATATTACCCTTATGTCAGTTGGGGATAACCTTCTTCATATGGGTGTGATAGAAACCGGAAAACAAACTGATGGTACATATAATTACTCTTTTTTGTTTGATGGGATCTCGGACTTTTTAGATTATGCAGATATTAAGATGATCAATCAGGAAACCATTTTAGGAGGCAACCAGTTAGGATTCTCGGGGTTTCCCGCTTTTAACTCTCCAACAGAAGTGGTGGATGCCATAGCTTTAGCGGGATTCAATGTAGTTCTGCAGGCTTCTAATCATTCTGCCGATAAAAAACTGGAGGGGATTAAAAACTGTGCTGCTTTCTGGAAGACCTATCCTGAAATACTTCTCACCGGTATACATGAAAGCACAGAAGGATCTGAAGTGATTCCTGTGCTTACCATAGATGATGTGACGTTTGCTGTTTTAAATTATACATATGGACCCAATATGGCAACCCTTCCATCTTCCATAGAAGGACATTTAAATATTCTATGTCATTATGACGAAAACAATCTTCTGGATTTTACCACGATCAATCCTAATGTACTAGAGGACATTGCATATGCGGAAACCATAGCTGATGTGGTGATTGTCTGTCCCCACTGGGGCAATGAATATGTGAGCGAGCCTTCTTCCTATCAGAAAAAATTTGCAGAACAGATGACAGAAGCCGGGGCAGACTTAATTATTGGCACCCATCCCCATGTTGTACAACCTGTTCAATGGGTTTCATCTGAAAACGGGAACCGGGCACTGTGTTTTTACTCTTTAGGGAATTATGTATCAACTCAAAAAAAAGGTCTGACCATGCTGGAAGCAATGGCTTGGGTTACATTTCGCGTAACAGAGGACGGTGTTACTATCTCAGATAAGAATACAGGAGTGATTCCTATGGTCTGCCAGTATACCAGTGGTCCTGTTCGTTTTGAGAATGTTTATGCCTTGGAAGATTATACCGATGAACTGGCGGCTTCTCATGGCATTCATTCCTATGGAGGGGTCAATCTGAAACTCACTGATTTACAAGAGTGGAGCAGGGAAATATTAGGCGATTGGGTGCTTTCTAAGGCCCAAGTACTGAGCCGACGGTCCGAAAAGAACCATTAACCATCAGTATTGATTTGTTTGAGACAACTTGAAATTGACAGGTTCTCTTTAGAAAAGTATAATATGTTAAAGTATTATGCCATTAGGAGCACAGCACTATAAAACAATAATTTACGTAAGGTAGCAGATATGCAAAAAATTATGGATTTGTTTAATGAAGCTATTGATTTTATGTCTGTAACTAATAATATTGTACAGTTTATCGTGTTTTTTGCGGCTGTAATATCGGTATTTTATGTATTCTCAAATAAGTATTTGTATCCTGTAAGCATTTTACTAAATTCATTGGGTATCAAAAGGCGTTATGTTTTAAGAGCTATGATTTTATGTCGCAAGAATCCTAGGAAGTATATACGGATTTTTTGTGAATATTTTATTTTAAAATCACAAGGTCAGTATAAAGATAAAAACTGGTGGAAAGACAATTACAAAGAATTTGTTGCTTTTTTTAAAGACTCATTACCAAGCGATTTTATCTATGAGATTGATAATTGCACAGATATATTATGCGAGGATGTATCAAATAAGGCTGATTGCTATTTTAATTATTTTGACCAACAAAAGATAAGAAAGAAATATGATCTTAATCAGGAATTACCTATTTCATTTTGCATGGAAATAAGGATTAAACAAGGGTTCTTATCACCAAACTTTCTTTTATCAGGTTTACTTGACCGCTATAAAAATAATTGGGGCAATCTTGTAAGGAAGTATGTTTCTTCAACTTGTAATGAAAATGACACGAACTACTCTTCAGAGATATATTATACTTTTGCTTGGCTATTATGGGGACCTAGTTATCAGATGAAATATCAAGAAGGGCACTATAAACTCTGTCAATATGCATTTGGTGATGAAAGCAATTCTCTGAACGTGGTTCTGAATAGTAATGAAAAGCTTACCGACTTATGGAATAGTATTACAAATGATTCGAATGGAATATTGTGTGAATTGACTTGTCGATTATTTAAGGCAAAGAAATATATAGATTACTACAGGGATGAGTTCAGTCCGTTAAATATATATTTTACAAATAAGGTTGCAAATGAGAGTACAGGATTTTTATTAGAGCCAATTGTATTTGATATAAAGAAAAATTATGCTGCATTAAATTATTATTGTACGGCATATGTATGGATAATGTTTGAATCTATTACTGATGAAGACAGTTGTTTTCAACCCTCAAAAGCAATTACTTTTTTTGAACATGCTAATTTAGCTAATAAGATTAGCTATGAAGCTTGTATTAATTCACTAATAACAAAAAGTTTTGAGCATTTTGATAGGATCTTTTCAAATGATAATATAGAAAGAAAATATCGTTATTGTCTTTCAATGAACACTTATATTGAAAGTAAGTTTTTAGATCGATACAAAGCTAAAATAGAATTGGATGATGAGTTGTCTCAAAAATACAGAAGTTGTATTATTACAAATATGAGTTGCGCTGAAAGTGATGTTTTTAGTTCATTTGATACGTATTTTTCTAACTCATATGAGGATTTGAGTTTAATGGAAGTTAATATTCAAGATAAGCCCAGTGTTGCACTGCTTGGTGAGTACTATACTAGTATCTATATTAATGCATTTCCAAAAAATGAAAGAGAGAGCCTGGATAATATAATTGATTACTTAAGTAAAAAGGAAAATGGTTGGTATGGCAAAAACAACTATCACGTAATATTAGCCATTGAATCAGGCGTTACAATTGGAGGGTTGATTTGTGATTATTTTGAACGTTCAAATTGCGGTGTCATAGAATTTATTGCCATAAAACAAGAATGCCAATCAGAGGGTATAGGTACTCGTATATACCAAAAAGCTATTGAATTATTAAGGAAAGACGCTAGGAATAATAAAAAGAATAACATTGATTATATTTTTTGCGAAATAGAAAAATCAGATACTAGTATCAATAAGGAAGCAAGTAAATATTTGTGGTTTTGGAATAAAATGGGGTATAGGAAGATTTCACTAAGATATATCCAGCCAGCTTTAGATGACGGCAAAGAAAATGTTCATTGTTTAGATCTAGTAGCTCTACAATTAAACGAAAAAATCGAATCTCAAAGAGGAATAAATGCAAATACAATAAAGAATTTTTTATTAGATTATGCAAGATATGCTATGAGAATTGAAGAGCCGGAAAAAAATATAAGTATTTCTAGAATGATTGAAGAAATTGAGTCACTTAAAACAAGTATAATAGACACAGATACTATTCTATAAACATTACTAAACGGGTGTCATGGGGACGGGGGTTTGACAACAGAATAGGACTTTGATAGATCAAGTCAATGAATATATTCATCCGAGAACGCATCAGATAACCCATACCGATTTAATTTAAAAAGAACTTATTCAAGTAAAAAACCGCTGCACGAAGATAACGTGCAGCGGCTCAATCTGGAAAGGTGCATCAAAAGCGCTATTTATTTGGTACAGAATACCTCAATAGCAGCAGCCATGAATGCGGCTGTACCTTCTCCATTTTGGTCTATGTTTTGGGTAAAACGTTCGTCACCGATATACATTACTCCAAGGCAAGATAAAATTTCTTTTGTGCAGGTATAGAAATTTGCGCTAATATACTCCTGCCATTTCTTTACGAGGTCTTGCGCTTCCTTGCTATCAGGTTGGATATCACGATTTTTACCAAACTCTTGTAAAATTGATTTGCCCTCACCGGATAAAATTCTCCACTGGGCTTCGTCGTAGCTACCTGTCTTTTCTTCACTTTCAGCATAGGCAGTGGTATCGCCCCAGCGCTCCTTTACCTCAGCAGCATACTTTTTCTTATTTGCTTCGATTTCGGTCATATCAAATTGTTTAAAACTCATATCATCTTCTCCTTTTAATGTGTTATCCACAAGGTTGATTAAATTGTCTATCCGATTTCGCTTCTGCAAAAGCAATTCCTTGTGTTTTGTTAAGGCCTCTGCCTTATTGTAATATGGATTTGTCATAATTCCTTTAATATCATTCAGAGAAAAATCCAGTTCTCTGAAAAATAGAATTTGCTGCAAGGTTTCAAGCGCCGCGCTATCGTAAAGCCGATAACCTGCCTCCGTAATTTCGCTTGGCTTTAATAAGCCGATCTCATCATAGTAATGCAAGGTTCGTATGGTAACACCTGTTAGCTTAGCAACTTCATTTATTCTCAATCCCAAAAATCCTCCCTTTCTTTTAAGATTTCTGTGGTAGGTGTGATGGTTGGTGTAGTCATCATTTTACGATAGATGGCATCAGAGCGGATTGCTTATATATTCATAATCAAATTCCTCATTTCACATTTTTTAGTTGTGTTCGAACCACAATTATACTGTACACTATTACGTAACGTAAGAGTCAATAGTTTTTACAAAATTTTATTAAATAAGTGAGGCAGGAAATTGGGTTATCGAAGAAAAGGGGAAAATCTATGCGGCAATTGGTGATGGCGGAAATATAATATACGTGAATGAAAAAAGGAATATTGTCGTGGGCATTGCAGGAACTTTTAAACCTCGCATATTTGACAGAGTGCAGTTTATCCAGGAAAAAATAGAGCCTCTACTGTAATTGGCTTTTTTGTAATACCATCAGAGGCTAAATGTTTACCGAGTGCTTCGGTCTGACTACGACAAGAATTATGGACGCAGACAAATGCAACTCTAGGCTTGCGTATCCCTGTGCTTTCGCCTTTTTCTATAATCTTATCCTCTGGTCTTTTGCAAAAGCTTTACGACCTCATCAGTTTTAAGAACCTTGCCATAAGAAACTACTTTTCCATCTACCACCAAGGCGGGAGTTGTCATCACGCCATAGGCTGCAATCTGAGAAAAATCGGTAACATGGTCGATTGTTGCATCCATGCCCAGTTGTTCAAGCGCTGCTTTCGTTGCAGCTTCGAGTTGATTGCATTTTCCACAACCGCTTCCAAGCACCTTAACACTTGCACCCTCAGCCTTTGCTTTCTCAGCCTTTGCCATACTTTCAGTATCACAATTGCCGCCACAGCAGGAGGTTTTCTCTTCCTTTTTCTTTCCGAACAGTGACATATTAATACTCTCCTTTATAAGTTAATGCTATTGCTTAGCAACAGCTGCTCCCGCAGGAACATATTGGCTTGCTTTTCTTTCCTTCATAAAAGGTCTTCAAATTCTCTGGCAGCACATATTTACTGCATGAACAGCCAATTTCTGCCTGCCCAAACACCGCATTAAGGATTGCTTCTGCAAGCATTTCTTTTGGAGGCACTTCATAACTTTCCCCATTGTATTCGAATACTCGGCAGTCAACATCGGTTCCACTGATATCGCTGCAGCAGCCGCAGCTGTTTTCTGCAACCGATTTACAGATGTCCTGCCCATTCACACGGATGGTAGGGGAGGAAAGAAACCTATGTTGCTCGGCAAGATCCGCTGTTTCCATCTCAATTTTTCCGTATTCCACCTCGTAACCTGCAAGCTTAAGGGCGGGGGCAAGCGTCAGCATAACCTCATCAAGAACGTTGTCGGTTCCAATACAACGGTCACAGGTTTTTAGGTCAAGATAGAAATACTCAACAATAATCTTTTTATTTGACATTGTTTCCTCCTAAATTATCAGCGCTTGTAAAGCGTTGAATAAATACCCCACAATAATAATTCCTATTGTACATATGGCAATGAAAAGCGCAAGCAACTTCGGTTTAACTGCCTTTCGGAGCATAATGATGGATGGCAGAGATAGAGTGGTGACACCCATCATAAACGACAGTACCGTACCCAGTTGAGCTCCTTTAAAGAGCAGCGCTTCAGCAATCGGAATTGTGCCAAAGATATCCGCATACATCGGCACACCTATTAGTGTCGCTAAGATTACGCCGAAGGGGTTGTTGCTTCCCAGCAGGGATACCACCCATTCCTCCGGTATCCAATTGTGAATAGCTGCACCAATTCCGACACCGATCAGGATATACGGGAAAACCTTCTTAAATGTTGATAAAGTTTGTTCCTTCGCATAAATCAATCGATCTTTCCTTGTCAAATCCGGTGATTCAATATCAACACTTCCTGCCGTCAGGATAAAGCTCTCAACGTATTTCTCCATTTGTGCTTTCTCAATAAGAGTTCCACCGATCACAGCAATTAACAATCCGAATATTACATACAAAATAGCGACTTTTACTCCGAAAATGCTCATAAGCAGGACAAGAGAACCCAGGTCAACCATCGGCGATGAAATCAAGAATGAAAAGGTGACTCCGAGCGGCAAGCCTGCGGAAGTAAAGCCTATAAATAATGGAATGGACGAGCAGGAGCAAAAGGGCGTCACAGTACCAAGCAAGGCTGCAACGGAATTTGCCCCGATTCCGTTGAAACGTCCTAAAATCTTCTTGCTACGTTCCGGGGGGAAGTAGCTTTGGATGTAACTTATAATAAAGATTAAGATGCATAATAGGACTACAATCTTTATAACATCATAAATGAAAAACTGAATGCTCGCAATCCAGCGATTGGAGGTGTCCAGTCCTAAAATAGATAGCACATTTCCGATTAAATCATTTAGCCATTTCATGCCGAGAATCTGATTCTGGAAAATGTCCCAGATCGTTTTTAATACTTGCATGCATTACCCCTCTTTCTAAAAAGAACAATCATATCAAATATTTTTGATGTATTCTGCCTGTAAAAAGCCACCGAGCAGATGGCCTTTATCATAAGCAGCAATTATTTTCTTCTGTAACATTGTACTGTGTTGTTAGCTCTTTTAGAAGAGCTATAGCATAGGTGCTTCCCTTTTTACTAATTTTGTAATGTGTCCATTTGCCTTCCTGTCGACTCTCAACAATACCTGACTCGACCAGAATCTTCATATGATACGAAAGCCCTGACTGTCCCATGTCTAATTGTTCCAGCAAAACGCAGGCACATTGTTCACCGCCACACAATAAATCCAGTATTCGTAGCCGCTTCTCATCGCAAAAAGCTTTAAATACTTTTGCTTGTTCCTTATAAACTGATGTCAAATTACCACCTCATATCAAATTTATTTGATATGTTATTAGTATATGCATCAAATCAGAATTTGTCAACGTGATTTAAGTATTGACATATAGAAACAAAGTGATTATATTATTACTTGAATACTTGAACATTTATTCAAGCGTTCAAATAATAATGTACTGGGGTGATTGTATGGCACGTAGATTGCAAGGAGCAGAAAGATGCGATTGTGATGTAATTCATGAGGATGTAGTAAATAGTGTAAAAGATAAAATGCCTCAGGAAGAAATCCTTTACGATCTCGCAGAATTCTTTAAAATTTTTGGAGATTCTACAAGAATTAAAATACTGTGGGCTTTAGATGAATCTGAAATGTGCGTTTGTGATATTTCTGTTCTATTAAACATGACACAGTCAGCAGTATCTCATCAATTAAGAATTTTGAAACAAGCTGACTTAGTGAAGAGTAGAAAAGAGGGTAAGATTGTGTATTACTCCCTGTTGGATGAACATATAAGGCAAATCTTTGATCAGGGATTGAGTCATACTATTGAAGAGAACTAAATAAGGGGGGTTAATGTGCTAAAGAAGGAGTTAATATTACAAGGCTTGGATTGTGCCGACTGTGCAGGGAAAATTGAACATGAAGTTAGTAAGAAAGAAAATGACAAAGATGAAGATGGAGATAGCCGCAAGAAAGACATAATAAAGCTTGTGATTGGCGGTGCTTTATTTGCAGTCGGATTGATTTTTAAATTTCAGAATTGGCTTGAACTCACAATATTTCTATTAGGCTACATTGTAGCTGGTGGAAAAGTTGTTTTAAATGCAATAAAAGGAATCGCTCGAGGCCAGGTATTTAGTGAACACTTCCTTATGAGTGTTGCTTCAATTGGTGCTTTCTTCGTTGGAGAGTATCCGGAAGGTACAGCTGTTATGTTGTTCTATCTATTAGGTGAAATGTTCGAGGGTATGGCCATAGATCACTCCAGAAAATCCATCAGTGCATTAATGGATATAAGGCCTGACTATGAAAACCTTAAAGTCGGAGATGAACTGAAAAAGGTAGCCCCTGAGGATGTAAGTATTGGTGATATCATCGTTGTAAAGCCGGGAGAAAAAATTCCTCTAGACGGTAAGGTCATAGAAGGATCCTCAATGGCTGATACATCTGCATTAACCGGTGAATCCGTTCCTCGTGAACTGGGACCTGGGAGTGATGCTTTAAGCGGATTTATAAACAAGAATGGTGTTTTATACGTTAAGATTACGAAAAAATTTGGAGAATCTACGGTTTCGAAGGTTTTGGATTTGGTACAGAAAGCTAGCAGTAAAAAAGCTCCGACTGAAAAATTTATAACAAAATTTGCTCGTTACTATACTCCTGTTGTCGTATTTGGAGCCTTGACACTTGCGATCATACCGCCTTTGATTATTCCTGGGGCATCCTTGTCTGATTGGATTTATAGAGCTTTGATATTCTTAGTAGTTTCCTGTCCTTGTGCATTAGTGCTTTCAATACCATTAGGATTCATTGGTGGTATCGGAGGAGCTTCAAAGAGAGGAATATTAGTAAAAGGCGGCAATTACCTTGAAGCGTTGAACAATGTTGAAGCAGTTGTCTTTGATAAGACAGGGACATTAACCAAAGGTGTGTTCAAGGTTACTGAAATAAACCCTCAAAATGGGTATATAGATAAAGAACTTATAGAATACGCTGCTTATGCAGAAAGCTATTCAAACCATCCGATTGCACTTTCAATCATAAGTGCCTACAATACTGAAATTGATAAAAATCGCATTGAAAACTATCAGGAAATAGCTGGGCATGGTATCAAGGTTAATGTCGATGGAAAAGAAGTCCTCGTTGGTAATACCAGATTAATGATCAGTGAAAATAATGAATGCAATGAAGTTGATGCTTTAGGTACTGTAGTGCATGTGGCAATAGATAAAAAATATGTAGGTAATATCGTGATTTCAGATGAAGTGAAGGAAGATTCAGCAAATGCAATTAAAGAGTTGAAAGCTCTTGGCATTGGGGAAACAATTATGCTGACGGGGGACTTGAAGATAGTGGCGGATAAAATTGGTAAGAAGCTAGGATTAGACGAGGTTTATTCTGAACTGTTACCTGCAGGTAAGGTAGAAATAATTGAATCCTTGGAAGCTAGAATGTCCCAAAAGGGGAAAATTGTATTTGTTGGCGATGGGATTAACGATGCGCCGGTACTAGCAAGAGCCGATATAGGTATAGCCATGGGGGGTTTAGGCTCGGATGCTGCGATTGAGGCTGCAGATGTTGTAATTATGACCGATGAGCCATCAAAGATAGCAACTGTTATTAAGATTGCAAAAAGAACAAGGAGCATCGTGATTCAGAATATAGTGTTTGCATTAGGAGTTAAAGCCATGTTCCTTGTATTAGGAGCAATAGGCGTGGCTTCAATGTGGGAAGCAGTGTTTGCAGATGTTGGGGTTGCTGTAATTGCAGTTTTAAATGCAATGAGAGCACTGAATATGAAAAGCATATAGAAAGTAGATCAAGGGTTAACAACTTAATGACTTAACGGTATTAGAGCCCTCTGAATCTTATAGCAACACAATTAATTCTAACGCAATGGCTTATGTTGCTATAATGAAGGAATGGAAGATATTTTGGGTATTGTTAGGAGTAAATAAGTGATAGAAGAGGTTGTTGAAATAGTCCGTGGGGCTGGACATTTGATGCTAAACGGGGACTTCGATGAGTTTCGGACCGCAGTTTTGATCATTCATTATATTGTACGGCCATGAGCTTATACAACAAGGATTATGCGAAGCCTTGCATGAATATCATGGAGAAAGTTTATGCCGAATGCGATGATATCCGCTGACTGGGTTTTGCAGCGCCAGAGCTGGTTTAACTTGCGTGCGGGCGGCGCGATACACACAAAACGCGTCACTAAATGGAAAGATGATTTTTTAGGAGGATAGGTAAATGAACATAAATTGCTTGATCGATGAAAAATTTAGCGGAGTTATATCCATAGTTCAAGGAGGTAAAAGCATTTTTCAAGGTGAATATGGATTTGCTGACAAGGCAAATGAGACCCCTAATAGAATCGACACAAGGTTTGGCACGGCTTCAGCTGGAAAAGTATTTGTAGCAACTGCAATACTGAGCTTGATTGAGCAGAATATGATAAGCTTTGATACAACAATAGGAGAGGTATTAAAATTTGATTTGAAGCAGATCGACCCGGGGATAACAATTAGGCAGCTGCTAAATCACACATCAGGTATACCTGACTATTTTGACGAATCTGTTATGGATAATTATGAGGAATTGTGGGTTGATACCCCGAACTATCGCATTAGAAAATCATCAGATTTAATTCCTTTGTTCATAAATAAACCTATGATGTATCCAAAAGGTGAACGATTCCAATACAACAACACCGGTTATGTAGTTCTCGGTTTGATTATAGAGGAGTTAACGGGAAAAGCTTTCGATGTTTATCTGAAAGAAACTATTTTTAATACATGTAAAATGACTGATACCGGATATTTTGAATTTGATAGATTGCCTGCAAGATGCGCGAATTCTTACATATTTGATTCAGAGAGGAACGAATATCGTACTAATATCTATTCTGTCGATGCAAAGGGAAGCGGCGCAGGAGGGGCATTTACATCTGCGCATGATGTTGAAAAATTCTGGACAGCATTAATTAACGAAGAACTGATCAACAAGGAGTCACTGGAGATGATGTTTTCTCCTCAAGTTACACAAGGATGTTATGGCTTCGGAGTATGGCTTCTTAATGGCAAGATACCATCGTTTCAAGGTTGTGACCCTGGAGCTAACTTTATTACATCTTATGATTTGGATAAACAGTTGATTGTAACAATATTAAGCAATGTTGATTATGATGTAGAATTGCTTCATAATAAAATATATACCGCATTACAAATTGCAATCTAATAGCCCTAGGTAATTATGAAAGTGTAGGATTTATGCTTTGTCAAAGAAGGGGCAGCGTAAGAGATATTCATGATTTACAATGTGGTTCAATTAGATTGGGGTGTTTGCATGGAGCTGCTGAAGGAGATTGTAAGAAAGCAAGGTATTAACTTTGCTGGAAAGACAGTTTATAGAGAAGCTGTCAGGGGAGTTATAATTAAGGACAGGACTCTGCTAATGATATACTCTTCAAAAGATGGGGACTATAAATTCCCTGGGGGCGGCGTTGATGCAGGTGAAACGTATGAAACCGCACTTGTTAGAGAAATAAGGGAGGAATGCGGGGCAACAGTATTATCAATTAATGCTGAACTTGGGAAAGTAATTGAGTTTGATGTTCCTATTATTGAAGAAAATTATGATGTTTTCAAAATGGTTTCTTTCTATTACATATGTGAGGTTAATCCAAACTTTGGGGAGCAGTCGCTAGACCAATATGAGAAAGATTTAGGATTCGAACCTATATGGGTAGATATTAGTAAAGCTATTTCGACAAATCAGATGTTGATAGATTCAAATAACTTTCCACGCTGGACACCAAGAGAAACATTTGTACTGAAGTATGTAAAGGAAAAATTCAGACTATAAGTTTTCCATATGCACTAATTGAAGGTGGATATAGAAATCTGGGCTAAATTTTGTTTAAGATTTTCCAAAGCTTCCTCCAGCACTTCAATTGAATCAATAAGCTTTATTGCAGAAGAAAGGAACTTAATAAGAAGCTGGATGAGATGCTTGAGGTTTGGCTTGGATAAAACAAGTTTACATTGCCGCCAAGTATCTGATTGGAGATCAAGCCTTCAAAGTAATTATCAAGGTTGCATAAAGGCGCGTACCAACTGGAACGCGCCACAAGCCTCGGCCGTAAGATAGATGCCCTCGGTTTTTTCGGAATGCTCTTCTTGAAATATCAGACTCAATGAGGTAGTTCATGAAATAAGAGAGCAGCGGTCCCCTGTCAGCATTTACGCATGAGACGAATATAGAATTCCACAGCCCGTTTTACCACCTCGACCCGGATGTGCTCGTCATTACCGTGGATGCTGCTGCGCTCATCGGCGGTCAGGTCGGCGGCTGAAAAGCGATATACATGATTGGAGATACGGCCGTAATGGCGGCTGTCAGAGCACTGGACCATAAGATATGGGCTGACGATACAACCCTGCCAGGTCTCTGCAACGCTTTGCGCAAGCTTATCCCAGGCGGGGCAGTGGGTCTGTGAAATGACACTGGGGTTAACCGCGCCTTTACCCACTGTGAGATTCACGCTCTCGTCTGCTATAACGCTTTTAATATATTCCACTGCGCTGTCTATATTATCGTGAGGGTTGAGCCTCAGGTTGGCCACGAAAGTAGCTGAAGGCGGGATGACATTGGGAGCCTGACTTCCCGAGGCTTGAGTAAAGGCCACGGTGGTGCGCAGCAAGGCATTCATCTCGCCCCCTGATTTTTTACTCAATATGTTCAGAATACCGCCAAAGCACCAGAGATTAGAAAAAATCAAGCGGTAGATAAAGGCGGAGTGGCGACCGAGAGTATCAAACATTTCCGCCGCCGGTCCGGTGATATGCATCTTAAAAGGATGGTCTTCCATCCTGTGGCAGGCTCTTGAAAGTATGCCGATGGGGGTGTGGGGCTTGGGAGACGATGCATGTCCGCCGGCTGAGGAGACGCGAAGCTCCAAATTCATCATTCCCTTTTCCGCTATACCAATCAGGCCGCAGGGACGATTGACTCCGGGAAAGACATTTTCAACCACAGCGCCGCCTTCATCCAGCACAAGAGCGGGGGTAATGCCCCGCTGTTCAAACCAATCTACGATGTTTGCTGCTCCGGGGCCGTTGACCTCCTCGCCGCCGGAGAAAGCGAAATAAATATCCTGCTTTGGCTTAAAGCCCAGGGGAATAAGGTAATTTGCGGCGTACATAATGCCGTTGAAGGTGAGCTTGGTATCCAGACAGCCCCGGCCCCACAACACGCCGTTTTCATCGATAAGGGCGCCAAAGGGAGGTTTTGTCCAGCTTTCCTCATTCACGGGCACCACGTCGTAATGGGCCATCAGGACTGAGGGCTCGCTGTGCTCCATGCCCTCCCATTTTAGTAAAAAGGCTCTGCCGGGAAGTCGGGTGAGGGGACATACACGAGTTGCCTCCGGATAAAGCTTAGGAAGCAGCCCGATTAATTTTTCGAACTCAGCATCATCCTCCAGGGTGGAGTCGTAAAAGGAGACGGTGCGACAGCGTACCAGCTCCTGTAATGCTGATATAGCTGCGTCACAGTCAAAGCTCACTTCCTCCGGCTTCTCGGTTGTTTCCACCGGGGGTTTGAACATGGCGGCCCTAATCAGGATTATTGCAGCAAAAGTGGCGATAAGGGGAAGAATAATATAAAACGCAATCATTTTATTACCTCCATTATTAATCCAGCATGCCCTTCTTATACATGAAGCGGCTGACAGCCAGAGTGAAAAGTACACTTACCGGAACCATAATTCCTACTGTCCCGGCATTCAGGGCGGGTAAAAAGATGAATAGTACAAGCATCAAAACAGCCGGAGCTATGGAAATCTTCCAGTTTTTTGAGATGAAAACCACGCCCAAACCGCCAAAAAGAGCGGGTATCAGCTGGGCAAAGGCGGGCTGGAGCACCGGGGATTGGAGTATGGGAGTTAGTGGAGTAATAAGAATTACACCCAAAATAATGATGAGAGTTGTCACTATGCTGGAGACAGCGATGGCTATTGTAGATACCACCTCGCCCTCCTCGGAGTTGGCATTCGCTCCGGCCTGTTCCAGAGCATTGAGCGCGCAGGGGAGCTTGAGGTTGGAGATATTGCCGGTAACAAAAGAGAGATAGGAGCCGCCGGCGCCCAGCATGGGTATGTAAGTGAAGGTCTCAATTATTCCCACAGCCCAATACATAGGTGCTGTGGCGATCAGACCCAGAATCAAGCCCTTAGAGTCCGGAAGGGCCTTGAAAATAACTCCTGCAGCTATTGGGAACATTAGCATAATTCCCAGCATTGAGAAGTTCCAGACTTTGCCCCATTTGTGTACACGATCCATATATTTTGTATTCATTGTTCTGCCTCCTAACCTAGCCATGCCGTGATGGGGATTGCGCTTGCCATACCCAGTACCAGACTTGCCGGCAGGGCATAATCGGAAATCCAGTGATATTTAAACTTTTTAACGGCCAAGCCCGCCAGGCACATGACAAGAGCAGATATTGCCATAATGCAGACCGGTATCAGACCTGCGGTTGAGCCTTTAAATATGTTGGACACATCACTGAATATGAAGCCGAGGAATGCGGCGATCATACCGATGAACATTGAGTTGGAGAAAATCTCTGCCCATTTCTTGTCCCGCTTTTCAAGGCTTATCATACCGCCCAGGACCTTCTTAGCCACCAGGGGAACCAACCATATGCCCACCATGATACTGATGGTCATGACGGTGGCAATGGTGACATATTGACTGGCAGTCAGGTTTGTAACCGAGCCGAAGGTAAGGCCCATGGCATTTTCTGCGTTGGTTGCGGCTATAGTCTCGTATGACAGAGAGCCCACCACGCTCAGTCTGAGCCAGGGCAGCGGAACGCCCAGGTCCTTGGACAGGGTTATAACGCCGATTACTATGGCTACTGCCGGGGCAATTGTAAAAATGGCGGCGGTCACGGCAATTTTTTTAAGCTTACCCGGGGTCATGCCGATTTCCCGGCCTCGTTTCCATGCTTTTACCAAAAAAAAGACGCTCTGCGCCAACACCGCAGCAATCACAATTCCGCTCAAAATGAACAATATTGGACTGTTTACATCAAATTCCAACGCGAATCCCCCCTAACTATGTTTCCCCTATTATATCACAGCTGACGACTGAAAACTAACGGAGCTAAATCCATGCGGTGTAGTACTAGCAGGAGTTCCAGTACCGCCTAAATCTATTATTAATACAAAAGAATTACAGTAATAATATTATCCAATAATCTCGTGGCACGTTGAATACTGTTTTTCTTGTTTTAGATGAGATCATCACTTGGGTATTTCCTTTTGAGTCTGCAGTGACCGACGGAACACCTTTGGTGTAACACCGCAGTAGCGTTTGAATGTCTTCGAAAAATAATTCACATCCGGGATACCGCAGTATTGGGCGATAGTCTGAATCTGCAGCATAGTGTCGCGCAGCAGCTGTTTTGCCTGTTCCATTCGTCTTGCGTTGACGTATTTTGTAAGTGTTTGTCCCACCTCTTTTGCAAAAAGGGCAGACAGGTATCCGGAGGAAATGTTCTGCATGGCTGCCAATGTATGCAGAGACAAATCTCCTGCCAGATCTGCTTCGATACATACCAGTGCATTGCGAATAGGGAGAGAATATTTGAGCATAGAGTGCTTATTTACCAGACGGCAATAGGTTGTTACCATCTCCACTATTAGCTTGTGACCTGCGCAGGTCGATCCTGTCAGTTCGATCTTCCTGGCAAATGCGGAAGAAACGCTATCAAGATGCAATGGGTGAACAGTGCCCTGTTCAGCCGCTTTTCGCATTAGAGTATTCATAATTATACAATAGTTTTTGAGGTTACGTATCGGATCAGCCACCCGCTGTTCCATAGCAAGCTGGCTGATGTTTAAGAGCATCGACTCGGCCTTGTGTGTCATTCCATGGGAAACTGCCCGTAGCATATCGTTCTCATAGGCATAGCGCCGCTCCATGGCCTGCATTGTCAGCATTGTTTTTTCAGGAGGAAGCGGATTCCCCACCAGGGGAAAGGGACTTGCGAGGAGCTGATCTTCTTGCAGATCCACCACGGTATAAGTCTCGCTGCCGCCCCAAAGCACCTCTGCAAATGAGTTCATGATGGAAAATAGAAAGCTTTCGTCGTTGAGAACGGTAATGCTGCCGTAATAGTTCTCCATTTCTTTAAACAACTGAGGGGAAACAGAGAAACGCTCTGCCTCCTGTAGCAGCTGCTTGTGTGTCAGCTGTACTGACATGTATGGCCCTATCAGCAGCACAGCGGGATTATCTCCCGGCAGCATTAGATATAGGTACTTGCACAGATAGGAGTCCGTCAGTTTATAAATTGTGTTTTGGGAAGCCTGAAAAGGCAACTCGAAGAAAATGCGGCGATACTCTGCCTCACGCCCAAGTAATTTCCGTATTCCCAGGTCCAGAGGAGCCTGCGGAAGTTCTTCCGGCAAAAGCCAGAGGAATTGCAAATGCATTTTTTGAAGGGTACTCTGTAAAAATCGTAACTCTGCCTGATACCACATATTTATCTACCTCAAACCGGAGAAAATTGGAAAGGTTCAGTAAAAATCAAGATCCTCTTTTTGATAATATCGTGCATTTATCTATATTTCTTAACAGAATAGATAAAAAAAATACTAAAACTACTGAAAATTATACTCACAGTTATAAGCCTAACTTGATAGAATGGATGTGATAAGTGCAAGTGAAGCGAACTGCGCTCCTTTAACGATTATATCACGAGAAAAGGGGGATACCCAAATGAGAAAAGCAGTCCAATTGGACGCAAACGGACATCGCAAGTTTGGTATACGTGACAGTCTAGCCTACGCTGCCGGTGACTTTGGCTGTAACATGAGCTTTGCACTGAAGGGCACTATGGCAATTTTCTGGACTCAATTTATGCGGATGGACTCCATCCTGTATGCAGTGCTGCTGATTGTCGTACAGATTTGGGATGCCATCAACGACCCGCTTATCGGCTCTATTGTCGACGCCGACAAGCGAAAATATAAGCGCAACAAATTCCTATCCTACATCTTTTTTGGTTCTATCGGCCTCATCGTGGGCGGCGCCCTGTGCTTCATACCTTGGCGGGGTGCACCCGACATAGCTAAGGTCATCATCTATGTTTGCGGCTACGTTCTGTGGGACGCCTTCTACACCATTGCAAATGTCCCGTATGGTTCTTTGTTGTCCCTCATCTCCAGTGAGCCTGCCGACCGCGCTTCTCTTTCTGCCTGGCGCTCTGTGGGTTCCTTGGCCGGTAACATTGTCCCTATGGTCATCCTGCCATTTCTAATCTTTGATGACAATAACAATATCATCGGCGAGCGTGTCTTTTTCGTAGCCTTGCTTATGGGCATCCTGGGCTTCATTGCCTTCCAGTTCATGATCCGTAATACTGAGATTCGTGTGGAGAAGTCTGTCAGGTGTAATGAAGACCAGCCCAAGTTCAATGTATTAAGGGCCATGTCCAACTTCCTAAGAAACCGTCCTGCCGTAGGCGCCACCGTGGCTGCCATGGGAATGTTCCTAGGCATGCAAGGAGCTGCCACCGCCGTTCATGTATTGTTCCAGTCCTACTTTGCAAATGCCAGGATTTCCGGCGTGGTTCAGCTGTTTGCTATGATCCCCATCTTCCTCTTCACGCCCCTGGCCCGTAAGATGGTTGTTAAGTACGGAAAGAAGGAGCTTTCCGTTGTAGGCTCCATCTGCAGCCTGGTGGCCTGTGTGGCTATGCTGGTTTTGCCCATTACTCCCGATATGTCCGGCTTGATTATATACATCCTATGCCAACTGGTCAACAGTCTGGGTATGGGCATCTACTCCACTGTCTCCTGGGCTCTTATGGGCGATGCCATCGACTATAATGAGTGGAAGCATGGTGTCCGAGAGGAGGGCGTCACCTACTCCCTGCACTCCTTCTTCCGTAAGCTGGCGCAGGGTATCGGCCCCGCACTGTCTTTGGTCATCATGGTAGCTCTGGGCTATGTAGAGGCCAATGAAGGCAATCAAGTTTTTGAAGTGGCTCTGAGAATGCGCTACCTGGTTGCCGCTCTGTATACCATGAGCGCCGCACTTCAGTTCGTCGGCCTGGGTTTGATTTACAACCTGGACAAGAAGAGTCTGGCCAGGATGAACGCCGAGCTGGGCGCCAAGCGTATCCAGTCAGACGTAGGCTAAGCTGGATTCCAACTTCATAAGCAGGATGAAGGTGGCAAAGAGACGACGTTTTGTTTACCGTTATTACAATAATGAATTAAGGAGGTACTCCCTTGAGGCATATATATAATTTAAACTCAAAATGGGCTTTTACCAAGCAGGCTACTGAAGTTCCCGCCCAGCTGCCTATGAACTGGGATTGGGTAAACCTGCCCCACAGCTGGAATGCCATCGACGGCCAGGATGGCGGCAACGATTACTACCGCGGCACATGCTACTATGCCAAGACTCTTGATAAGATGGATCTTCCCCAGACTGACTGCTACTATTTGGAGTTGCGAGGCGCCAACTCCTCTGCCGACGTGTATTTGAACGGCACGCATTTGGCTCATCATGACGGAGGCTACTCTATCTGGCGTGTAGATATCACAGAGACACTGAAACGTGATAACCTGTTTGTCATCACCGTGGATAATGCCGCCAACGATAAGGTCTATCCCCAGGTTGCCGACTTCACCTTCTATGGCGGCCTATACCGGGATGTGAACATCATCTGCGTCAACGAGTCCCACTTTGACCTGGATCACTTTGGCGGCACCGGCCTGAAGATCACCCCCGAGGTGTGCGGCAAGGATGCCAGGGTCGGAATCGAGACCTGGATTACCAACTCGAAGATGGGACAGAAGCTGCGCTACACGATCTTTGATGCCTGCGGCCTCGAGGTGGCCAGGGTGGAGACCGGTGGCACCAAGGTGGTGCTGGATATAGCCAACGTCCATCTGTGGCATGGCCGCAAAGCTCCCTACCTTTACACTGCCAGAATTGAGCTGGTGGTCAACGGTGAAGTCATTGACTGTGTTTCCTCCCGTTTTGGCTGCCGCACTTTTAAAATTGACCCCGAAAATGGTTTCATCCTCAACGGCGAGGAGTATCCTCTCCGGGGTGTGTCCCGTCACCAGGATCGTTGGGGCTTCGGTAATGCCTTGTTGCCTGAGCACCACAAAGAGGATATGGATCTGATCTGCGAAGCTGGCTTCACTACTATCCGTTTAGCCCATTATCAGCACGACCAATACTTCTATGACTTGTGTGATGAGCGTGGTATGATCGTCTGGGCGGAGATCCCCTACATCTCCCAGCACATGCCCACCGCCCGTGAGAACACCATCAGCCAGATGAAGGAACTGATTATCCAGAATTACAACCACCCCTCAATCGTTGTGTGGGGTCTGTCCAATGAGGTCAGCATGAAGGGAGACAAAGATCCCGACCTGATAGAGAACCACCATATTCTGAATGATCTGTGTCATGAGATGGACAAGACCCGTCCTACCTCCATGGCAGTGGTTTCTCCTTGCCCTATTGACAGCCCCTACGTTCATATTCCCGACGTCGTCTCATATAACCACTACTTTGGTTGGTATGGCGGTGACACCTCCATGAACGGTCCCTGGTTTGACAATTTCCATGCCAAGTATCCCAACACTCCCATCGGCTGCTCCGAATATGGCTGTGAGGCTTTGAACTGGCATACCTCGAAGCCTGTACAGGGGGACTACACCGAGGAATATCAGGCGCTCTATCATGAGGAGCTGATCCGTCAGCTGTTCAGCCGTAAGTTTATGTGGGCCACCCATGTGTGGAACATGTTTGACTTCGGCGCCGACGCCCGTAGTGAGGGCGGTGAGAACGGCCAGAATCACAAGGGCTTGGTCACCTTCGACCGCAAGTACAAGAAGGACTCGTTTTATGCCTACAAGGCCTGGCTGTCCGACGAGCCCTTCGTCCACCTGTGCGGAAAGCGTTACATCAACCGCGTCGAGGACGTGACAAAGGTCACCGTTTACTCCAACCAGCCCGTGGTAGAGCTGTTTGCCAATGGCGTTTCCCTGGGCAGGAAGGAAGCGGCCGACCACTTCTTTTATTTCGATGTGCCCAATGCGGGCGAGACCACTCTTACGGCCGTCGCCGGTAAGCTGAAGGACGAGGGCAGGATCAACAAAGTGGAGGTCTTCGACGAGTCCTACCGTCTGAAGGAAAAGAATGCTATTTTGAACTGGTTTGATATCACTATGCCCGAGGGATATTTCTCTCTGAACGATAAGATCGGCGATATCATGAAGACCGTGAGGGGAAAGCTACTGTTCATGGGGATGATTGCAAAAATGCTGCCGAAGAAGGGCGATAAGATTGCCGGCGGATTTGAAATGAACGATACCATGATGGACATGCTGGGAGGTTTCACTGTTCTGAGACTGAGCGGCATGATCGGGATCATGGGTGTTACCCTGACCAAGGAAGATTTACTGGATCTGAACGCCAAGCTCAACAAGATCAAAAAGGGCAGATTGTGAGAAATAACGATGACCGTTAAATACAAAGCCATGTTGTTTTCACATTACATCAAGCTCCTTGTAGTCCGAATGATGGAAGTGAAGATCCAATAAAAGTTGCATAAATCATTAAAAAGACATACCAAAAAAAAATAGAATGAGCTAGCTGATAGTAAATAGTTGTAGTAAATAGTTGCTGGAAGGCTACGCGCTTGATTTCATAAAGTATTTACTCTTCAGCAATAATAGGATATGATTTGTCATAAGGGCTGTAGAAGAGTCAAAAACGGATATGCTGATTAGCATAACTTTCTAGTCAGTAAGAGCACTACAGGTTAGCAAGTATTGATTGTAGTGATAAAGAATAGAAATTTCATTACCTGAATGTAAGGTCATAATCATGATAAGCAATGCTATTGAGATAAGAAACATTACTTTGAAAAATCGCATAGCTATTCCGCCAATGGTATGCTTTCACTGGACAGACGATAACGGTTATGTGACAGAAAAAAATATCAGGCACTATACTGATCTGGCAAGGGGTGGTGCTGGTCTGATAATTGTTGAAGCAACCGCCATTACCAAAAGGTCCCGTCTCCATAATACAGAGCTGGGGCTTTGGGAGGATGGACAGATTGAAGGTTTTAGGAAGATTGCCGATGTTATTCATGAAAATGGAGCTAAAGCCTTCATCCAACTGCTTCATGCAGGTGGAAACGGAATCGACACACAGGCAGATGCACCCAGCAGCTTGAAATACAGGGACAGTATAAATGGTGTGGAAATGAGCAAGGCCAGAATCGACGAAACAAGGGAGGATTTTATTCAGGCTGCACTCAGAGCGCAGAGAGCAGGATTTGATGGTGTCGAACTGCATGGCTGCCACGGCTATCTTATTTCATGTTTCTTCAATAAAAGAACCAATAAAAGGACTGACGAATATGGGCAGGATAAAGCTCTTTTTGCCAAAGAGGTATTGTATGCTGTAAAAAAAGCATGTGATGATTTTATAGTCGGTATCCGTCTAGGTGCCTTTGAACCACTGCTGGAGGATGGAATGAATCATGCAAGATCCATCGCAGCTCTTGCTGATTTCCTTGACGTATCATATGGCGGTGACTGCGATGCATATGCTCCGGGTGGCTTCCCATGTTCACCTGCAGTATACGGTGCTATGTGTATTAAAAAGGAACTACCGGATATGCCGGTCTTCGGAGTTCATAATATCAATAGCAGAGAAGATGCCATCAATGCGTTAAATACCGGAATAGACATTATAGATGTCGGTAAGGCAAGCCTGGTGGATCCGGGCTTTGCCGGACACATTATGAATGATGAGCCATATGGCCAGTGTCTGCACTGCAAGAACTACTGCAGATGGAATCCAAATGAAATGGCAAACCCGGATTTAAAGTGCCCCGGCCGTGTTAAATTTCAAAAATGACATGAAGTGTAAAATGGCGGGGGCGAAAATAGCCGAACTTTTTGTTTTTACATAGGTCGTTAAAACAATTGCGACGGTATGATCATTGCTTAACTATTGACACAAGAGGTAGCATTGTCCAGCTCTTTGTATAAAAAAGTTATAAGAGGAGGCTTGTAAATGAGTAAATATGAAGATGGAATCAAAATTTTGGATGAAAAATTTGGAAATGGTAAAGACAATGTCATTTCTCTGGCGACAATCTCACTGGAACATGGTCCGGACGGTAAGTCACGGCCTTGCGTTCGCGATGTTGATGCTTATTACGAGGATGGGGTATTCTACATTGTTACATACGCCGAATCGAATAAGGTTAAGCAAATAATGAATAATCCGGAAGTAGCTGTTTCAGTCCATTTTGAAGATTTCTTCAGTAGTGGGGTAGGGAAGAATTTAGGATGGGTACTGGATCCTGATAATGCGCAAATAAGAAGCACTATGCGCAATGTCTTTAAAGAATGGTATGATTTTGCAAACAACGAGAATGACAAGAATTGCTGTATTGTAGCTGTCTATTTAACGAAAGGCACACTTAGAATCGATCACGGAGCAATGTTCTATCACTTCAATTTTGAAAACAAGACTGCAATATAGGTTGGGCAATGAGTTGTTTGCCAGGTGCCGCAGTGCATTGTTCGCATTGCGGTACCTAGCTGATTGCTTCTATACTTTATCATTGTCCGTAAACATTTGAAATCAACTGAGGTATTGGTTGATAGGTAAAAGGGGACCTCGGTGCTCTTTTTTGCAATTAATGTGTTCTTTTATCCGGGAAAAGGCCGGATTTATGGTAGTTTAGCCACAAAATAAGCCATTTTCAAGAATATATCTACACAAAGGTTGAAAAAACGTGCACCGGCCATATATGATAAAGATGACCTTGAGCATGGCTTCTCCTCAGTTATATAGAAAGCGTTTTGAAAGCCTATGATTATGATATTAATTAAATGTTTTGCAGCCTCAACATAAATAGGATAGTATTAGATTATCACCGGGCAAATAAAATATTACTAACGGAAGCAATATTGCTTTTTCGTTGATGGGAGATGTAAATTTTTGAGGAACAGGAATAAATGGTTGATATGTTTAAAGGGATTACTGACGGCGATACCTTTTATCATAGGTTTTATAGGGTTCATCAGTCTTGAGGGAGTCAGCTGGTCGTGGGCAGCTTACTATGCAGTTCGACTTTATGGGTTGAATACTGATGTAGGTGAAATCAACGGCCTGATTGAATTTGCAAGGTGGACAGCTCCCCTTGTGACGGCGAGCGCAATATTATTGATTTTCAAGAATATCCTGACAGCAGGGAAAAGCAGGATTCGAGCCTTCAGAAAGGATAGCTGCTCGGTATACGGTGAGGGAGAGGACGCAGAGCTTATGCTGAAGAATCTCGGAAGCTCAGGCATACGGGGCAATCTCGAGAAGCCTGTTCCATCAAAGCATCACATACTGATGCTTGATGACTATGAAAAGGTCATGGAGTTTTTTAACCGTGAAAGGAAGCTTTTTGTCAAAGAGAGTGCTCCCTGTATGTTCCATGTTCGAGTTAAGGATATCAGCGGAATGGCTGTACAGAATAATCACATGACTGCATTTTCCATGGAAGAAAACTGCAGTATGCTTTACTGGGATAAGTTCGGTGCAAAGAAGGGTGAAAAAATAGCGCTGATCGGTGATGCTGCTTTATGTGACGCTTTACTGGAACAGGGCTTATTAGTTAATATACTTTCCATTAACCAACGTATTGCATATCACGTCTGGGAGCCTGAGAGACGTTTTGAAAAACTTCATCTCAGGATAAAAGAAATGCTTGAAATGACAGGAGATATCCTTTATACATATACAACTGACTGGAAGGATGAACTTGTTCTTCTTGGAACCATGGACAGGGTCATTTTGTGCGGAGACATCAACAGTAACATAGTTAACGCGTCCATATTGCTCGACATGGTTCCAAATGTAAATATCCATATGTATGCCAGACAGGCAGAGAGCATAAAATCCTTATTGAGCAGTGACAGTGTAATATGCTTTGGCCTGGAAGAGGAGCTATTGACACGTGAAGTAATAATTAAAGAGTCTTTGACCCAGACTGCGAAGCTAATCCATAAGCACTATAGCATTAAGTACCCGGGGCTGCCTTCCTGGGAGGGCTTAAGCACCTTCCAAAGACGATCAAATATGGCTGCTGCAGGCTATTTTGATGTCATCAAGAGATTGAAGGTAGAAGGGGCTGAGCTGGAAAGCTTGACAGAACTGGAGCATATTCGCTGGTGCCGTTTTTATTACATGTATAATTGGAAGTATGGTGCCGTAAAGGATTGGAGCTGCAGAACTCATCCATCACTGGTGCCTTATAGTGAACTCAGCCGGAACGATAAAGACAAGGATAAGGAAAATGTCCTTTTGGCCTTAAGTGGTGATTGGCGAGGTTAATGTGCTTTATCAAAGTTAAATTAATTAATTTTATACTATTTGGGAGCTCAGGTTTTGTAATGCGGTGTAGTACCAGCTTACAGAGCCTTTTTTGTCGATATGTATTAATTTGAATATAACAATGGCAATAATTCAATCCTACATTTCAAAGCAAGAAAAGTCGTGGAATTTATTTGTGATAGTATTATAATATAATAGCAGTCAAGAAGGAGTGAAGACATGAGTGCTTGGACAGAGGGCTTGCAAAATGCTATCGGATATATGGAAAAAAATCTAACAGAGGATATTAAGGTAAG
>Ga0123334_1001680_pt1 | contig 27111 bp, 22 predicted proteins | sample BiotimSIPDNA_FD_89706 | JGI IMG/M metagenome (GOLD analysis project Ga0123334, IMG submission 89706) | Anaerobic biogas reactor microbial communites from Washington, USA - Biogas_R1 time_0 SIP DNA | ecosystem: Engineered > Bioreactor > Anaerobic > Unclassified | place: Washington, USA... | reverse complement strand
TTAACGACGGTCAGGACACCTTCTACGAAGCAGATTATAACGGCCCCGCTTTCTGGATCCAGAAAGACGTACTTGCATTTGACAATTACTCGCAACCCAAGACATTGGATGAGTTCTTTGACTTGCTTGCGCGTTATGCCGAGGCGAATCCCACCATCGACGGTCAGCCCGTTCTGCCGTTCGAGATTCATTCGCAAGACTGGCGCTCGTTCTGCCTGAAAAATGCCCCGCAGCATCTGATCGGCGGACGTAACGAGGGTGACGTGGTTGTTAACCCCGATACTCTTGAAGTCGAAATCTATCAGAACAAAGATTATGCAAAGAGATATTACGGCAAGCTCAATGAGGTCTTCAAGGCTGGCCTGATCAATGCTGAGACATTCACAAGAAACTATGATGAATATCTCTCTGTTATTTCCACAGGCCGTGTATTGGCCATGTTCGACCAGCAGTGGAACTTCCAGGACGGCGAATTCGTACTGATCTCCGAAGGCAAAATTAATAGAACCTATGTCCCGCTGGGCCTGAGCTATGACGGCACCGTCTATGCTTACAACAGAGTAAAGAACGAAGGCATCATCGGCGGCAACGGCATGGGCATCAGCGTAAACTGCAAAGATGTTGAGCGCGCATTGCTGTTCATGGACACCCTTCTTGAAGAGGATGTACACAGGCTGATGTACTGGGGTATCGAAGGCGAAGACTACTATGTCGATGAAAACGGCCGTTACAGACGCACTGCAGAGCAGAAGGCCAACTTCGACAATCCTGACTGGCGCCTTGCCAATGCCGGACTTGTCATCGGCGACCAATTCCCGAAGCTTGAAGGACGCTACTCCAACGGTAACTCCACAGGCGCAGGAACACAGCCCGAGGAAAGGCTTGAGAACCAGTTCCCGTATGACAAGGAATTCTATCAGCACTACGGCTATTACACAAAGTCCGACTTCCTTCCTGTGATGGAGCATCCCGGATATCCCGAAGTATGGTCCATTTTCTCCACGATGGAAGAAGACAATGTCGCCAAGCCGATCTTTGACCAGATCACCGATCTTCAGAACCGTTACCTGCCCAACGTAATCATGTCAAATGATTTTGAAGCAGCTTGGGCAGAGTACGCTGCGAGATACGAGGATGTCGACTATGCAGCATTGGAAGAAGAAATTGAGAAGCAGATACAGGCACGCCTGAGAAAGTAATTTCTCTTCTTTCAAAACAATAACAAAAGAGGCGACCGCAAAGTCGGCCGCCTCTTCTACATGGTATCACAAATCGGTTGAGAATCAAGGCTAGGGAGATAGCGATATGAAAGCAAAAAATCTAAGTTCTAAGGAAGGGTTTTGGTATCAGGCTCGTAATCAAAAGGAACTGATCTTGATTGCCGCTCCCTTTTTTATCTACTTTTTTATTTTTTCGTATTTACCGCTATGGGGGCTTACCATGGCGTTTCAAAAGTATAAGCCGCAATTGTCCTTTTTTGAACAGGAATGGGTTGGTCTCTTGCATTTTAAGAACCTGTTCAAGGATCCTGATTTTTTACGTGTAATGCGAAATACCCTCGGGATGAGTATCATCAACCTGGTGTTCAGTTTTGTCACAGCCATCGCATTTGCACTGTTTTTAAATGAGCTGACGGGGCGGTACTTCAGGTTTAAGAAGGTTGTACAGACAATATCGTACATGCCGCACTTCCTCTCATGGATCATTGTCTGTGGTTTGGTATCAAATGTCCTGGCCATGGACGGAGGAGTCATCAATGAACTGCTGATGGCAACCGGGCTCGTTAAGGAGAAAATACACTTTATGGGGAAGCCGGAGTATTTCTGGTGGATTGTCGGATTTACAAATGTCTGGAAGTCCATGGGCTGGAACAGCATCATCTATATGGCAGCTATCACTTCCATTGACCCTGCGCTGTATGAGGCTGCTGCCATAGACGGATGCGGCCGCTTCAGAAGAATGTTCCATATCACCATGCCGGGTATCAAATCGACCATTATTATCCTTCTTATCCTAAACGCTGGCTGGATCCTCAATGCGGGTTTTGAAGTTCAGTACATTCTGGGTTCAAACGGTCTCGTACTTGATGTTTCGGAGACCATTGATATTTTTGTACTGAAAAGAGGCTTTGGAAGATCCGGCGGTTTTGCCTTCGGAACTGCAGCCGGTATGTTCAAAACTGTAGTCAGCACTATCATATTAATACTGTGCAATAGAATCGCCGGTTGGGTAGGCGAGGAAAAACTGATTTAGTAAACGTTATGTTTTACTATTCGGCTTGGAGGTTAATATAATGAGAAAATCAATTGGTGATAAAATTATTGATGTGATAATTGCGTTCATAATGCTGCTGATCGTCATTGTCATGTTGTATCCGCTTTGGAACACATTGATCATATCTTTTAACGAGGCAAGGGACTCCATAAAAGGATCGCTTTACCTTTGGCCGAGGAGCTGGACGCTCTTTAACTATCAAAGCGTATTTAAGACAGACAAGATATTTAACGCCTTTGTAGTGTCGGTCTCACGCACAGTGCTTACAACGGTACTGAACGTGTTTTTCTCAGGTCTGCTCGCCTACGTGTTGAGCCGTAAGGAATTCGTATTCCGGAGATTTTTGACAGTATTTATGGTAATGACAATGTATATAAACGCAGGACTGATCCCGCAATACTTCCTGTACCGCAGCTTGGGTCTGATCGACAGATTCTGGGTCTATATACTCCCTTCGCTGGTGGGAGCGTTCAACGTGATCGTCATACGCACATACATAAATACATTACCGGTATCTCTTGTGGAATCCGCGAAGATTGACGGCGCCGGCGAAATGAAAATCTATTTCAACATCATTTTCCCGCTATGCCTGCCGGTTTTGGCCACAGTCGCCCTATGGGTCGCCGTGGGTGCATGGAACTCATGGTTTGATTCCTTCATATTTGCGCCAAAGCAGGACTTGAGCACTCTCCAATATGAGATGATGAAGATACTATCCTCATCCATGCAGTCAGGGGTCAGACAGCCGGATTATCTGGCTGAATCAAATACCTCGCGCAGCATGGTTACTCCGAACTCATTGCGAGCGGCCATGACTATGGTGGCGACTGTACCGATCCTTGTTGTGTATCCTTTCCTTCAGAAGTATTTTGTAACTGTTAACATTGGCAGCGTGAAAGAGTAGTCGTATCTCCCCGGCGGAATTGTTTATGATAAACAATCCCATACCGGGCAGCAAGAAAACAATATGAAACCGGTACTGTAGTAAAATGAAAATAGAACCTGACTTACGGACTTTTATGGATAAAAGCCGCTGAGATGACCGATCATCGATCATAACAGCGGTTTATATTTTTGCCTGATACAGTGGCATAAATAAGTTGTAATAATTTCTGTCGAATATATGAATGACGATGAATGCCGCGGGTATTCGTCATAGAAGCAATCTTTGTTCAATATCATTTTCCGCCGCATCCCGATAACAGCTCTAAATCTCCCCCGGCCGATAGCCGGCGGGCAATTCTTCTTCGCTCAGGAACTGAAAACTGTCGTCACGCAGTACCGGCAAAAATACATCGTATGGTATACCGGAAAACTCGCAGGCATAATTGCTGGATCCGAACCACCCGCCCTCTTTGTTGCCCATGTTCAGGCCCCTTGCGAACTTCGTGTGGTTCGAGCAGTCATGTACGGCGACATCCCAGCCCTCATCGTCCGCAGCCTTCATGAGTTTCAATGTCAGCTCCCTGCTCCAAACCGGGGACAGATAGCCGTGCCTTGAAATATACATATTCTCGCCGTTATAATTGTAAACATTATTCTCATTCAAGTGCAGTTCCGCGCAATTGATGAAGTCGAGCCTTGTGCCAAGGATCGCCTGCTTTTTTGCAAAAAAGCCTTCGAAAAACTCAGGCGTCATCGGCGTCTCAATACCGACGCTGCCAAAAAACTCTCTGGCGGTTCCGATGCTTTCGACCACCCTGTCCGAGCAATCGGAAGCGCCCAGATTGAAGCGTATCTCGTCGAGCCCGGCCTGCCCCAGTGCCATTAGATTCTGCCGTGTTGCCAATGTTCCGTTTGTGTATAAATGCTGGTGAATGCCCGCGTCATGGAACTTCCGGATGACCGGATAATATTTTTCGATTTCCATGAAGGGCTCCAGGTAAACATATGATATGCCGGTGGGCTTTTTCTGTATGGAAAGCAGCAGGTCGATATCCTTTTCGTAGAATTTCGTGCCGCCGATTTCCCACATGCCTTCTCCGACCGGCGGGATAGCATCAAACTCTCCGTAATTGTAGCAGAACTTGCATGCCAGGTTGCACCGGTTCGTTTTCCGAATGGCGCTCAACCCGGTTCCGAGCAGACAGGAACGGCATCCCTGCGGGAATTTGCTTTCATTTCCGACAAAGTATGTTCTGTTCCCAAGGGATTTCAGGCCCTTGATTTCAGACATCAGTTGATCATTCCTGTGGTCAACCGCGGCCTCGATCTGTGCAAAAACCGCATAAACGATCTCCTGCTGTTTCGGCATGAGTTCTTCATCCTCCGGCAGCATCGAAAAGAATTCGAACCACCGCAGTGCATCTTTTTTTGAAATCTTCACAATTTCCTCCGCTGGACTGACAGCACTTACATCCGATTCAAAGGCTGTTTTAAGTTTCTATGATTATATAGTAAAACAGCCGCGATTACAACCGTATCCCGACTGAATCGAAATGTCCGGACGGCTACCGTGCTTGGAGTTTATCTATATAATCGATAAGACCGTATGATTGCCACCGCTTTAAATCCCGTCCGCGAAAGCCTTCGGGGAAACGATCCGATGCCGTTTTTATAAATGGGATTGATTTGTGCGGCATTTCAATATAAAGTGAATCTGAACATAATAATCATGGAACCGGCAAAGACCTGTCAATATCAAAGGTGGATAAGATGGATATGTATGATATAGCAGTAACCGGCGGCGGCGCATCCGGATTACTGGCGGCGGTCGCGGCATCGGCATCCGGCGGCGGCAGGCTGAAAATCTGCATTCTGGAGCGTATGGACCGGGTCGGCAAAAAACTGCTGGCGACCGGCAACGGGCGCTGCAATATCACCAATATGCATGATGACGACAGCCATTTTCACGGGCAAAACAGGGAAATGATACGATCCGTGCTGGGACGCTTCGGGTGCAGGGACACCATAGCATTTTTCGAAAACATCGGACTGTTGTGCAGGGAGGAAGAGCAGGGCCGTGTTTATCCCTACAGCATGCAGGCTTCCGCGGTGCTGGATGTCTTGAGAAACACCGTTCAACACAGAGGCATCGCTGAAATCTGCGGTTTCGACGCCGCCTCGATACAAAAGCACGGCGAGATTTTCATCATCCGCTCGTCGAAAAATGAAGAGATCCGGGCAAGGAAGGTCATACTGGCAACCGGCGGACAGGCCGCACCGAACCTCGGATCAAACGGAAGCGGCTACGCGCTCGCCCGTGCTTTCGGCCACAGCCTGATCAGGCCGTTTCCCGCGCTGGTGCAGATAAAAAGCGACAATCCGAACGCAAAGTCGCTCGACGGAATCCGGGTCATCTGCGAAGTGAAAGCCATGCTGGACGGCACGGTCGTGCACCGGGAAGCCGGGGAAGTACAGTTTACGAAGTACGGGCTGTCCGGTATCCCGATCATGCAGGCATCCAGGTTTTACGGCGGCAGGAAAGCAGTGGAGAAGATGACGGTATCCCTTGACCTGATGCCCGGTTATGCGCACGACGGCATACAAAAGCTCTTAAAGAGCAGAAGAGACAGCGGGGCCTATGTAACGCTCGAAACATTTCTGGTCGGCATGATCAATAAGAAGATCGGATATGCCGTGCTGAAAAATGCGAACCTGATCCCGCTTTCAAGGAATACAAGCACACTGAGCGACAGACAGTTGTCCGAGATTGCAGCGCAGATCAAGGATTTTTCGTTTGCGATTACCGGCGCCATGTCCTGGGAAAACGCGCAGGTAACGGCGGGAGGACTCGACTCCGGAGAATTCAGCAGTGATACCCTCGAGTCGCTGAAAGTGAAGGGATTGTATGCAGCGGGGGAATTGTTGGATGTCTACGGGGACTGCGGCGGCTATAATCTGCAATGGGCCTGGGCCACAGGGGTCATAAGCGGCAGAGCGGCAGGTAAGGCGTTACCTGGCAAATAAAGAGTACTGATGATTCAAGCAGCACGGGAATAAACAGTACAGCGGTCAGGAACTTTCTTTTATGCATGACAGGCACCGCCTTTTAAACAGTATCTGATGTTTGTATTCCCGGAATCGGCCGCAATGAACTGCAGGCTTACAACCTGACCGTAAACTCCGTGCCCTCCCCTTCTTGGCTGCTTACACGGATAGACCCGCCGTGCGCCGAAACAATCGACTTTGCAATCGTAAGCCCGATCCCGACGCCGCCCTTTGATTTGTCCCGGCTGTAAAACCGCTCGAATATATGCGGCAGATCGGCCCTCGGGATACCGATTCCGTCATCCCTCACGATGATCTCGACGCCGTCCTCCGCAGCCTTTACCTCGACCTGTGCACCGCCGCCGGGCTCTGTGAACTTCAGCGCATTGGACAGGAGGTTTGTAAATACCTGGCTGATTTTATCACGGTCGGCCGTTATGACCCGCGCTTTTCCCGAGAACGACAGTGTCTTGCCCTGCCGCTCAAATGGCTGCCTGAATGAATCGACAATGTCCCGAATCAGTTCCGAAACATCGAAGTCCGTCATATTCAGCACAAGATTCCGGCTCTCAAACCTCGCAAGCTTTGCAAGGTCGTCAACCAGACGGTTGATGCGCAGTATTTCACCGTGAAGTATCTTCAGCCTGTCCTCATCCATGTCCATCACGCCGTCCAGCATCGCCTCCAGGTTGCCCTGCACGGTGGTAAGCGGCGTGCGCAGCTCATGCGCGATATCCATCGAGGCCTGCCGCCCCTGCTCCTGCTGCTTTTTCAGGGTCTCCGACATGCCGTTGAATGTATTGACAAGATCCCGGATTTCGATTGTGGTTGATTTTTCTTCAATCCGCTCGCCGAAAAAGCCCTGACCGATCCGCTGCGCCTTGTTTATGACGCCCGATATCGGCTTGCTGAGCTGTCTTGAAATGAGGATTCCTGTGACGAGTGCAATCAGGATTGACACGGTGCCCGCCCATACCAGAAGCCTGTTGATGGTGGTGATAAAATCAAGGTCATTATCGGTAAAGTAAAACGGCCCGTAATAGCCGACATAAACCGTTCCGACGCGCCTGCCGTCCGCAGTCAGATCATGGCTGCTTTCCTCGTAGCCGCCGTTCCAGTTGGCATAGTGGCTGCTCATGTTAGCGCTCATATTGGTCAGCATCTGCTGGCACAAGCCGTTGTTATGCACGGCCGCATCCCAGACGACACGGTCGTTATGATCCAGAACCTTGAGTATCAGCCCGTTCTCCAGCGCGTTCATGCCGATGTCCTCGATGTTGGAGGCATTGAATGAACCGTAGGATGCATAGCGCTGTGTGATCAGCGATATCGTCTCGCGGATCCGCTGCTGCTGCTTATTTATAACATAGTCCTTAAATTGCCTTTCGAGTATGAAGTTTGATAAAAAGCTGATGATAAAAACACACAGCACAATCACCAGTATGTATGACAGCGACAGCTTGCTCCGTAACTTCAAATGCATATCAGCTTCCCCCGAACTTGTAGCCCATTCCGTGTACCGTCATTATGTACCGGCAATTCTTCGTATCATCCTCTATCTTCTGACGAAGGTTCTTGATGTGAGAATCGATCACACGGTCAAAGCCGTCATACTCGTCGCCGAGCGCGTGGCGGATCAGATCATCGCGTGTAAATGTCCTGTTCGGTGCTTTTGCCATGGCGCAAAGGAGTCTGTATTCGATGGGCGTCAAATTGACGCGCAGGCCGTTTTTAAGCACCTCGTGCGCATCGGTGTCGATTACAAGCGCATTGTGATCGAATGCAAGAAGGTTGGATATCTCCATGTCCAGGCCCTGCGTTCTGCGAAGCAGCGCGCCGATGCGGGCGACAAGCTGCCTCGGGCTAAACGGCTTGGTTATATAATCGTCCGCGCCGATGCCGAACCCCTTTAGTATGCTCTCTTCTTCGACCTTGGCGGTCAGCATGATGATGGGCACCCGGGATGTCTTGCGTATCGCGCGGCAGACATCCTCGCCGCTCATGTCGGGCAGCATCAGATCAAGAAGTATGAGGGATACGGCATGGCTGTTGAATATGGCCAGCGCATCCCTGCCGCTGTGTGCCTTGAAGACAGTGTACCCGTTCTTCACAAGATACGACTCCACAAATTCAACGATCCGCTCCTCGTCGTCCACCACAAGTATGTTGATGCCATCCGTGCCCATATGATAATCCATTCTGCGTAACTTTGGTCTTCCTATTCATTATTGTACCCGCTTTGTTGAATACGGCAAGCACAAAAGCGGAAGCTATTCACAGAACTCCCGCCCGTCAACAGCATCCCTCGTTCAGTGCTTGTGCGGGGGCCGGATGTCATGGCTGTACTTGTCATTGCGCTGCTCCGCATTTCCTTTTTTGCCCGGACTGTTTTTTATTCATATTGCAGCAATCAAGTCTGCCGCTGCCGAAGGATTGCTCATTGACCCGGGCCAAACGCTTCAGATAATCGCGCATGCTGTTCTTGAGCTTATTTGCCATGAAGCCGCCCCTCCATTTACTATCCGCAGCAGCCGCCGCCGGAGAACGGCGCTTCTGCCGGTTCCACGGGAATATCCCCGCTGTCTACATTGCCCAGATCCTCGACAACCCTTATAGTCCCGCGTATCATGCCCATCCAGCATGTATAAACCACATTTCCCGGCTCTTCCGGCGTAAATTCTATGGTGTTTTCACCCGGCGAGAGCTGCTTTTGAATACCATACTTCGGTATTGTCACCGGGTTGTTGCACCCGTTGAGCTCGTCGGCATCCGCATTGACGGTCCATCTGACCAGTATGCCTGCCTGCACGGTGATCGGCTCATAGCGATTGCCCTTCATTTCGGTCGATACGATCTGCACGCCGTCTTCCATTCTGGCGACACCGGATTGGTTTTGGCCCACAGCCAGCGCCACAGATACGCCCGACCAGGCTCAAGCCCCTGCCGGTCATGACGATTCCAAGCGCAATGACCAGCGCCGCGCTGACTTTCATCATCCTGCCCGTAAACTTCCGGCTCAGCAGTGCGCTTACCGCACTGAATCCAAACATCAGCGGCACGGTGCCGAGGCTGAACATCAGCATCGACAGCGCACCCGAAGCAGCGCTGCCGGTGCCGAGCGCATAGAGCTGCATTGCCTGCAGGGGGCCGCACGGCATTAGCCCGTTCAGCAGGCCGATCACCAGCGGACCACGCCCCTTAGCCCGGATCTTTCCGCTTAAAGAAGAGGGCATTCCGGGCGTGATCTTTCGAAGCCGCGGAAAGAGGCCCGTCAAGTTGAGTCCCATAATAACCATGAATACGCCCGCTATGATTGCCACAATGCCTTTTGCCGCGCCGGAAAAGGTGATAACGGAGCCAAGCGCGCCGGCAAACCCGCCGACGATCGTATAGGAGACGACTCTGCCGGTATTGTACAGCAGGCCGGGCCTGAGTTTGCCTGTGCTCTTTGACGGTTCGGTCGTTTGGTGTGATATGCACTGCGACAGGTTAATGCCGCCGCACATGGCGATGCAGTGCACCGATGTCAGCAGGCCTATAACAAACAGCATGCCGTAGCCCATCGAGGCATTGATCTCCGGCAGGAAATTAAGCCACGGCACATTGCCGACCAGGTAGAACAACGCAAGGGCAATCACTGCGATTCCCGCAACCAGCAGGACGGATTTCTTGCCGGTTAAGCTCTGCTCCCCCGCAGTACCGGCCTGCGCCGCGGTATATCCGAGTTTTCCGACCGCATCAATGATCCGCGATATGTCCGCGGTCTTCGTATCATATGTAATATCCGCAGTGCCCGCGGCGAATTTTACCTGTGCGCTTTGCACGCCCTGCATCTTTGCAAGCACGCCTTCAATCCTGCGTGCACAGGACGGGCAGGTCATGCCCTCTATTTTCAGAATGGTATTTCCGCTGCTCATTTGCCTTCACGCTCTCAATCCAAAATTATCTCTTCCATCTGGTAAACAGCGGCGCATATTCGGACAAAACCTCTGCCGATATGGTTATGGTCTCGCCGTCGTCTGTTTTTTCTTCATAAACGATCGGGACCGGATTGCATCCGCCTTTCACTACTTCGACCTGGTCCACTGTGAACCGGTTTCCGCAATTCTGGCAAACCAGCACGTCCCCGTCCTGCTTATAGTAGCCGCGGTCCGAGTTGTAGCAGACCTGGCATGTATTGAGTGCGGTGCGTACGGTTCCGTCGCTTGCGCGGACCGCGATGACTTCCATAGAGATCTCCCCGGCCTTGTATGGATGGAAAGCCGCTTCCTCCGTCACATCGCTCTTGACAATCGTAATATCGCCACCGGCGGCCTTGATATCGTCTGCCCGGGAAGGCCGGCTGTTATTATCCATAAAAGCCAGAACAACTCCGGCAGCCGCCAGCATTGCTGCGATGCCCAGCACAGCAGCGGCCATTTTCGTTGCTTTGGGCTTACCATTGGATTTTATTACATTTTTCATTTTTTACCACCTGCCCTTTCATTTAAACTGATGATAACAAACGCTTATGGATTTTTTATGGAGGCCGAATGGTATCCGGATAAGTTCTGCATAATAAACAATGAAGAGCAATAAGCATGCATGGGTGAACAGTATGATATCATTATATATATTGGTAGTGTTGCTTGCGGCCGCCGCAGTATTCCTGGCAATCGACGATATCAGAGGCGTTAAACTCCGGCTGCTTGCGCACATCGATGAAAACGGCATGGATCCAAATTTTTATATCCGTTTTTTAAAGTGTCATTCTATATCAAAGACAATGTTCCGGTTTACAGCGTTCATATCTTTAAAGCAAGAGTATTAAAGGGAGAACTGGTAAGGGACACCGGCACGAAAAAGAACTTCAGCCTGTCAAGGCTGCTAAAGAGCGTGGAGTTCTCCGGCGTCAACATATCCGCGGCGTACGGCCTGAACGACCCGTACAAAACCGGCGTGCTGTACGGCTCCCTTTGCGCTGCCGGCGCAGGTACCGGAGTGGAGTCACTGCATCTATCACCCGATTTTATAGCCGATCGGGAGTATATAGATTTTAGCGCGGATGCAAACCTGTATCTGGGACAAACTATAATCAACTTCATCAAAAATAAATAGTACGAAGGAGTGGTTACAAGAATGGAGCAGGACTTGACCCAGTATGTTAACACCTTATTTACCAACATGAAGAGCTTTTCACAGGATGACGGCCTGATCGGCAAGCCTGTAACGCAGGGCGACAAGACATTCCTGCCCGTGATATCCGTTACGCTCGGATACGGCGGCGGCGACTCGCAAAACAAGGGCAGGCAGAACGGCGGAAACAATAAAATCAGCGGCATGATGAGCGACGCAGTCGGGGTGGGCGCCAAACTCTGCACCGATGCGATCATCGTCATCGACAAAGATAACGTCATGCTTGCACCTGTAGGCGCAAAGGGCGGCATCAGCCAGCTCGCGGACAAGGTCCCCCAGATACTCGGCAGCATGTCGGGCGGACAGCAGAACAATCAGCAGCAGCAACAACAACAGAATCAACAACAGAGCCAGGGGCTCTATTAATCCTCCTTGAAATGATCTGACAATAAAAACCCCTCAGCCATCCGGGGTTGAGGGGTTTTTCATATGCAGCGCCGTTATTTGCCCAGGCGTATCACATTCCACGAGGCTTTATTCAAAACCGTGTTCAGTATGCCGCCGCTGACTTTCGTTTGATCATTGCGGCCCGGCTGCACCATTTGCGCTTTGGCGGAGTTTGCAGCCATCATATCGCTGTTTTCGAGCTTAATGTGCTCCAGCAGCCTGTAGCCTTCAAAGCTCCTTAAATCGCATTCAAACGGAATTCCATCTTCCAGATCCCTGTTGACGGCAAAGACCGTGACCTCATCCTTTTCCTGATTCCATACCGCCAGAGCCTCGACGTCATTCACATCCGTGAAATCCTTCGTGTCATGCTTTGTTGACACGAACACCGGCTGCAGCGCAGTTCCGCGCCCGTATACCGAAGCGTGCATGAACGGATAATAGATCGTCTGCTTCCACGCTCCACCGTCTTTTTCCGTCATAATGGGCGCTATGACGTTGACAAGCTGCGCAAGGCATGCCATACGCACGCGGTCGGAATGCTTCAGCAATGTTATCAGCAGCAATCCCACGACCAATGCGTCCTCGAATGTATAATGGTCCTCGAGCAGCGCCGGAGCCAGCTGCCACGGATTGTTTTTCATTGTTTTATCATCCGATTCGTTGGAATGGAACCATACATTCCACTCGTCAAAGGAAAGGTACAAGTCCTTGTTGCTGCGCTTCTTTGCCTTTACATAGTCGCAGGTCGACTTGACCGTCTTTATGAAGCGGTCCATTTCCTCAGACTGCGCAAGGAAATTGGCTGTATCCCCGTCCTTGTTGCCATAATAATTGTGGAGAGAAATGTAATCCACATGCTCGTAGGTATGCTCCAGCGTGGTAGCTTCCCAGCCCGGGAACGTCGGCATTTTGGAACTGGAGCTGCCGCAGGAAACAAGTTCAATGGATGGGTCGATCTGCTTCATGGCCTTGGCTGTTTCATAAGCCAGCCTGCCGTACTCATCAGCGGTCTTCGAACCGATCTGCCAGGGGCCGTCCATCTCATTGCCTAGGCACCAGACTTTGATGTTATGGGGCTCTTTTACACCGTGCCTGATACGCATATCACTGTATTTCGTTCCGGAGGGATGATTGCAGTATTCGAGCAGGTTGCAGGCATCCGCAATGCCCCTGGTTCCCAGGTTGACCGCCATCATGACTTCGGAACCGGCGATTTTTGCCCATTTCGCAAATTCGTTTACGCCAATCTCATTCGGCTCAAGGGTTCTCCATGCAAGATCCAGCCTCCTGCTGCGCTCGGAAAGCGGCCCGACGCTGTCCTCCCAGTAAAAGTTTGAAACATAGTTGCCTCCGGGGTAACGTATAATCGGCACATTCAATTGCCTGACCAGATCAATCACATCATGCCGGAAGCCGTTTTCGTCCGCCGTCGGGTGGCCCGGCTGGTAAATGCCCTGGTAAACGGCCCGCCCCAGATGCTCGATAAATGAGCCGTAAATCCGCTCATTGATCTCGGAAATCCGGTATTCCCTGTCAATTATCATTTTCGCTTTTTTCATAGAAAACAACCTCTTTGCAATATTTGTAATGCTAAGCTATAGCTTAAACAAAAATATCAGAATTCCTCTAACCATATTCAGCTTAAAAACCGTATGACCGTAAGTTTCGCATCGTTTACACTGCGTTTCATCTCTTTCAGATGATTGTTACAATCGGCTGCCTGCCGCCATAGGTAAACACCGCAGCCCTTTTCTCTCCGAACAGATGCTCGAAATACACCAGTTCGCACCTTCTGGCGATATCCGGGCCCGATAAGTCCCGAAGTGCCGGTAAATGTTCCGCAACCCATTCCCTGTTCCTGTAAAGCTCCCGAATCTGCGATCTTTGCTCTCCGGTCTGTACGGGTTCCAGCCCCTTGGGCCAACTACGGGACTTTTCAAGGCTCAGCCAGTCAAACATCAGGGCTTCCTCAATGACTTTTACATCACCGCAACCTGTTTCCCGGGCAAAGCTCAGTACCAACTCAAACAGTGTTTGCTTTTTCTGCATGCGCGTAAAATACTCTCTGCTCAAAAGGAAATGCGCAAGCTGTTCGTAAAATTCAAACGGAGATTTGAAACCGGCAATGATATATGCAAGCGTCTTCATAAAGTGCCCGGTGTTGTGCATCGACTCAACAAGCTGCTCTATCCGGTGCAGCATAACCAGCTCCTGATAAGACATCACATGCGTCGAAAGCACCTCGTACGGCGGGTAAGCGGAGTATCTGATATCATAGCGCTCCGCCATGCTCTGCATCGGCGAGCCCTTGAGCACCTTCAGAAAGCCCAGCTGCAGCTGCTGTGCGCCGAGCGCGTAGGCATCGTTGAATGATTTTTGAAATATTTCGTAGCTTTCATAAGGAAGCCCGGCGATCAGGTCGACATGAACATGGATATTGCCCATCGCGCAGATAGCCCTGGTATTCTGCAGAAGCTTGTCCACATCCTGCCTGCGGCCCACCGCCTCGAGCGTTGCGGGGTGGGTCGACTGTATTCCGATTTCTAGCTGCAGCAGCCCGGGCGGCGCGGTTTTCAAAAGCTCCAGCATGCGTTCATCCAACAGGCAGGCCGATATTTCGAAATGGAAGCCGGTACCGGATCGGGGGTATCTTTCAGAAAGCCCGATGAGCGCTTCAAACAGCTCATACGCCCTGTCGCGGGGGTAATTGAATGTGCGGTCCACGAGCTTGACCTGCCGCACGCCCGCACGTATGAAATATTCCAGCTCGCGCTTGACGCGCGCGGCCGGCAAAAGGCTCACATCGTCGTTTGCCGACATGCAGTAGGCGCAATGATAAGGGCATCCGCGGCTTGTTTCATAGTAGATGATTTTATTGTCATACTTCGTAAGGTCATCGTATACAAACGGCAATAAGTTCATATCGAGCGGCGGGGCATTGTCATTGGTTATGATTTTATTCCCGCACCGGATATCCGCCGAAGGCGTGGCGGAGACATCCCGCCCGTCTTCAAAGCGCTCCGCAAAGTGGGCAAAAGGCAATTCCCCGGCCCCGCGTATGACCATGTCGATAAAGCCGTGCTTTTCCATCAGCGCCCTGGAATCATGGGATACCTCGGGGCCCCCCAGGAACAGGAAGCAGCCGGGCAGTATTTTCTTTATATCCGAAGCCGCTTTCAGTATAATCCCGATGTTCCACAGGTAGCAGGAAAAGCCTACGGCGTCCGGTTCGCCCTCCGCTATCCGGTTGACGATTACGGAAACGGAATCGTTGATGCTCGTCTCGACGATCCTGATATCCGGGCCGGGTTTTGCGGCCGCCCTGAGGCACAGCAGGGCAAGGTTGCTGTGCGTATAGCGCGCATTGACGGTACACAGTGTAATCTTCTTCATACTGACAGTATATTGCGATCGGCAGGGACATGCAATCGATTCCTTTGCCTCCGCAGGCGGCTTGAGACCGAAGTCCGGAGCGCATCCCCGGTCAATCCGCAGCCTGACATTTACAATTAATGAAATCTTATGGTGTGTGTATTAATTTAACTGCAATAATCGACACAATTCTTAATGATTCTTCTTGATAGCATACATATAAGCATGGTAAAATATCGATATTAAAGTTAATAACCGCCAATATAATACGGGCAATATGGGCCCGGAGTTTCTACCAAACAACCGGAAATTGTTTGACTATTGGGGAATGATCGGTCTGCACTGATGCAGGCATGATATTTCAATTTCCGGCAATTGGACAAGTCCAGTTGCTTTTTTATTGGAGGAAGTAGGGATTTTTAAGAGTTTACTCTTAAAATAAATTAAATGGAGGTATTATCCGAATGGAAAAGTTTTTCAAACTCAAGGAAAACGGCACTAAGTTCTCAACTGAGCTTATCGCCGGATTGACGACATTCTTTGCAATGTCCTATATCATCTTCGTCAATCCGAACATACTCTCAGCCACAGGCATCCCCGCAGGCGCAGTCTTCCTTGCGACCATCATTGCCGCCGCAATCGGCACCCTTGTTATGGGTCTTTTCGCAAATGTGCCTTATGCACAGGCTCCGGGTATGGGACTCAACGCGTTCTTCACATACACCGTAGTATTGACACTGGGCTTCACCTGGCAGCAAGCGCTGGCAATGGTCTTTATTTGCGGCCTGATCAACGTGTTGATAACCGTAACAAAAATTCGTAAATCAATTATTAAAGCCATCCCCCAATCGCTACAGAACGCCATCGGCGGCGGCATTGGCATCTTTATCGCCTATATAGGCATTCTGAATGTCGGCCTCATCGACATTTCCGGCGCTGTTCCGGCTCTGGCAACGCTTAATACTCCCACCATTCTCCTTGCAATCATCGGACTTGTAATTACGGTAGTATTGTTGCTGTTCAAAGTTCGCGGCGCCATCCTTATCGGTATCGTTGCATCCACGCTCATCGGCATTCCCATGGGCGTTGTAGACCTTTCGACGATCAGCCTGAGCACCAGCGGAATCGGCGATACATTCAAAGAACTCGGCACAACATTCTGTGCAGCCTTCGGCAGCGAGGGTATGGGCTCACTGTTTGCCGATGCCAGCAAGATACCGCTGGTTCTTCTGACAATCTTTGCGTTCAGCCTTACCGATACATTTGACACAATCGGCACATTCATCGGCACCGGACGTAGGACAGGCATCTTCAGCGCCGAGGACGAGGCAATGATGCAGAACAGCACCGGTTTTAAATCCAAGATGGACAAAGCCCTGTTCGCAGACTCCATCGCAACTTCGATTGGCGCTGTCCTGGGCACATCCAACACCACAACCTATGTTGAGAGTGCAGCCGGCATCGAGGCAGGCGGACGCACAGGCCTTACCAGCGTTGTCACAGCCGTTCTGTTCCTGCTTTGCATCGTGCTTGCTCCCATTGCCGGAATCGTTCCCGCAGCGGCAACCTCTCCTGCCCTGATCATTGTCGGTATTATGATGCTGGCAGCCTTCAAGGACATTCAGTGGACAGAGCTTGAGGATGCGATACCCGCTTTCTTTGCAGGAATATTCATGGCCCTTTGCTACAGCATTTCCTACGGCATCGCGACAGGCTTCATATTCTACTGCATCGTCAAGGCCTGCAAGGGCAAATTCAAAGAGATCCATCCGATACTGCTGATCGCCACGATACTGTTCATCGTCAACTTCGTGATTATGGCGCTCCTGTAAGGGATCTTCGCACCTGTTAACGCAACGCCCCCCGGCATCCATCGGGGGGCGTTTTGTTATACGCATATCACGGATCATGATCCGCTTATTACAGATAACCTAAGCATGAATATGGAATCAGTCGGGACATGACCGGCCATTGAAAGGGACTTCCGGCAATCGAAAGACCATCCGGGTCGCAGAGCCGACGGTCAAAGCCCGACGGCAGTGCCTGTATTGAAAGCTGACGCCGATGCAAAGCAGTGGACGAACCGGCGGCCGAGGGCCAATGCAGATATAGCAAAACCGGCGTCTGAATCGACGCCGGTTGAATGATCCGTCCGGTTCCGAGTTTACTCAATCACTTCTTCTTTCTTTTTAAAGCTAAGTGCGAGATTCAACAGTATTCCGAACACGGCGGCTGTCGCTATGGGCGGCAATTTGGCCCCGAACGCCGGAATCATCTGATCCTCGAAAGCAAACGTTCCGCCAAGTCCGATGATCAGTATTGTCGCAATGACCGCCAGGTTCTTTGCGCTGAACAGGTCAACCTTTTTATTAATCATGATCGCGATGCCCTGGGCCGCAATCACGCCGAAGAGGTAGATGCATGCGCCGTTGATGACAGGCGAAGGTATCGAAGATACCGCCGCCGATAACGGGCGGATGAATGATATCAGCATCGTCATAACGGCCGCAGCGCCAAGCACCCAGACTGAGAAGTTCTTCGTAATGGCCATGGTTGAGATGTTTTCGCCGTAGTTTGTGCCGGCAGGTCCGCCGAAGAGCGCGGAAACGATGTCGCCTATACCGTCGCCGATTAGGTTTGAGCCGAGCTTACCGGCGATATCCCTTTTGGGCTTGCCCATTTTTTCCGCCAGGTTATTGATATAAATGTCAAGCTGGAACAGGTGCGCGGTCGATTCCGGTATCGTCGCAATTGCGATCGGCATGATCGCAAAAACTGCCGGCCAGCTGACCTTGGGCAGCGTGAAGTGGGGAACCTGGAAGAAGGAACCCTCGACGATGGCTTTAAAGTCGACAAGTCCAAGGGGAATGCTCAATGCATATCCTACCAGTATACCCAGCAGGATCGGCAGTTGGCTCCACACGCCTTTGAGATAAACCGAGAATATGATGGTCACCAAAAGCGTAACCAGAGCGACTGTCCAGTTGGCGTTGGATCCGGATGAATAAAGAACGGCGGTTCCCGAGAGTGACAGGCCTATGACGATCGCTATGCTGCCGGTCACGGCAGGGGGCAGTATCTTTTCGATTTTTTCGATACCGAAACGGCTGACAATCAGTCCTGCGGCTATCGATACAAGACCTGAAGCGATAATGCCGAACTGCGCCTGGGATATGATTGCATCCGGTGCGGTGACTCCGTATTGCGCGCCTGTCAGGCCTGCGATTGCCGCCACATAGGAAAAGCTCGACCCGTAATAAAGCGGAATTATACCCTTTGTCACAAATATGAAGCAAAGTGTCGCAAAGCCGCTGGCAAATATGGTAGTCGACACATGAAAGCCCGTGAGCAGCGCAACTGCCACAGTAGCGGGGAACATAACCAGTATTTGCTGCAGGGCAAACAGCAAAAGCTTTCCAAACGGCGGACGTTCTTCGGGAAGATACCCTTTGATAATGTTTTTGGAACTCATTCTTTCACTCCTTTAATTAATAAAATGCACTATATATAAAACAACAACAACTCTTTTATCAAAAAGTCGTTGTATTTATTCGGCCAAATACGCCGGTATTAATTAGAAAAAATGAGTCGCCTGACAAAATCCTGCATTTATTTTCAGTTGTTCTGTCGATACTTATCATTTCATCATTTTTTTAGCATTTCTTTTGATTTTACCATACTAACTGCAGCCTTTCAATCAATATTATATCCCTTTTTAAAAAACTTATATGGATGCTATAACATTGCCGTAGCATCATTCAAAAAGATCGCTGATGCTGCAGTAATTGTCAATTCGGGTTGACGAATAAGCCATAAAAATATACTATAAACTAGAACCATAGATAATTATTGAGGGCATTGATGAATATAGCATTTATAACAATCATTTCACTTGTACTGGCTGTCGTGTTTGTTAACGGATGGACCGATGCTCCGAATGCCATTGCCACCGCGGTATCAACAAGGGTATTGAGGCCGCGCGCAGCCATCATCATGGCGATCTTCCTGAACCTGCTGGGTGCATTGCTTATGACGGCCATCAACGCACAGGTCGCCGAAACCATTTCAAAGATGGTTGTTTTCGACACCAAGATCGGGAACGAAGCGCTCGTCGTGCTGGCCGCGGGGATGTTTGCGATCGTAGTCTGGGCTACCGCGGCATGGTATTTCGGTATCCCTACAAGCGAGAGCCATGCGCTCATTGCAGGCTTAACCGGCGCGGCGCTGGCCCTAAACGGTATCGGCGGCGTCAACATGGATGAATGGAAGAAGGTCATACTCGGTCTTGTGATATCCTCGGTCATGGGCTTGGTTCTGGGGTATCTTGTCGTCAAACTGATCGAACTGCTGTTCAGGAATGTACAGCGCTCGGTCGCCAACAATATTTTCAGCAAAGGCCAGGTATTCGCCGCGGGCGCCATGGCATTCCTGCACGGAGCGCAGGACGGGCAGAAATTCATGGGCGTATTCATGCTGGCGCTGTACCTGAACGGTGCGGTTGAGAAGACCGCAAGCGGCGGATTCATCATTCCGCTCTGGGTCATTATCGTCTGCTCTCTGGTCATGGGACTGGGCACCTCGGTGGGCGGATGGCGCATCATCAAGGCAGTCGGCATGGATATGGTAAAGCTCCAAAAACACCAGGGCTTTGCCGCCGACCTGGCGGCCGCGGTATGCCTGCTCTTTTCAACGCTGTTCGGCCTGCCGGTATCCACAACACATACAAAGACGACCGCGATTGTCGGCGTGGGTGCTGCCAGAAGGCTTTCGGGCGTTGACTGGAATATTGTCAAGGACATGGTCGCGGCATGGGTGTTGACATTCCCCGGATGCGGCATCATAGGATACGGTATGGCGAAACTGTTCCTGTTGGTATTCTAAAAAATAAACTCTATGGAGGTCCGGATATGGCAAAGAATAAAGATATCAATTATTTTGAAGTTTTCAACAATATGGCGGACTGCATGGTCCGCTCGGCAAGGCAATTGCATGACATGACCGTTAATTTTACCGAAGTCAAGGAAAAGGCCGATGCGATACACGCCGTTGAGCACGAGGCCGATGAATTGCTGCACGGCATGGTTTCCCATCTCAACCGCGCTTTCATCACACCCATTGACCGTGAGGACATACTGCAGATCGCCAATGGCATTGACAACGCCATTGACGCAATCGAGGACGTAGCCAATCTGTTCGATATGCTGAGCATCAAAAGCATGATGCCCTGCGCTCAGGAATTTGTAAGCCTTATTGTTAAGTCAGCCGATGCTCTTTCGCTTGCGATCAATGAGTTCAAGCAGTATAAGCACTCCAAGAAGCTGAACATGCTTGTGATCGACGTCAACCAGATCGAATCGGAGGGCGACTGCCTCCACCGAAAACTGATCAAGGATCTCTACAACGACGAGTCCTTATCGGTGCTTGATGTCATCAAGTGGAAGGAGATCTTCGATAACATGGAGCGCGTGCTCGACAGCTGCGAGGATGTAGCCGACATGCTCGAGGGTATGTCCGTGAAAAACGGTTAGAAAGAGCCCGTTTCCCATAAAGTTATGGTTCAATATGCTGCATTTATGCAGCTTTTTTTATGAATAACGCTTCCATACCGATGGTAATGCACACCCATTCAGAAAATGATGGCATGAATAGTGCCGCCGATCTGTTTCATACTAGAAACTATGCTATGGTTTTTAAATTTCACACCGGTCGATAGATCATCTCCGGACAAACGCACGTACCGGAGGGTTTGGCAAGGGCGGCTGACACTTGCGGCGGTCGTCTGCATTGCGCTGTCCCTGCTGCTGGCCGCATGTACCAATTTACCGCAGGCAGGAGCTGCCAATCATTCATATGCCGCATTGTACGGTTCTTCCGGGATGAATGCGGCGGGTGCGGAACGTATCCCAAAATCACCGGTGTCCACGGCCCCGCCGACCTTCACGCCGCGGCCGGCCATCATCGCATCGCCGGTTCCGAATCCGCTGGCCGGCGTCAAAATCGGCATCGACCCCGGGCATCAGCTGCGCGCCAACATGGGCTCGGAGCCGATCGCCCCGAACAGCGACATCAGGGGCAACAAGGTGACCGGCGGCACCAAGGGGATCGTGACCGGCATCAGCGAACATGTATTTGCGCTGGAGCTTGCATTGATACTCAAAGATATACTTGAAGATTGCGGCGCGGAGGTTTTTATGACCAGAACGACAGCCGATGTCAACATAACGAATGTGGAGCGGGCGCAGCTTGTCAATGAAAGCGGCTGCAGCTCATGGATCAGGCTGCATGCCGACGGTTTTTACGACAGAAAGGCTTCGGGCGTTTCGATGCTGATACCATCGACCCAATATTCCAGCCGGGAGCTCTGCGACAAGAGCAAGCTTCTCGGCAAATGCATTCTGGACCGTGTCGCGGAAAAAACGGGGGCCAGGAACCGCGGGCTCATCGAGCGGAGTAATATATCGGGCTTTAACTGGTCGCAGATACCTGTCTGCCTGATAGAGTGCGGCTTTATGTCCAATGCCAACGAGGACAGGCTGCTCGCGCAGGACAGCTACAGAAGGAAGATTGCCGAGGGCATAGCCGAGGGCTTTGCGGAATACTACAGCAGCATACAGTAAACTTCATCCTATGAAGCCGGGCGGTAAAGTGCTGCCCGGCTGTATTCATTTGCCCGTCATGATCAAAGAGGGCGGATATTGCGGCATCTGTCTGCCGCAAGCTTGAAATACCGAATTGCATGCCATATAATGAAAAGGCATGATGGTCGCATCATAATAAGAGTCGGAATTGACAAATATATGCCTCGTGATATAATAAATTGCCAAAAATGAAAAGGAGGGCCTGCTGATGGCTCAAGGAGAAAAAACTCTGGCCGTCAACCGGCGCGCCAGGCACGAATACTTTATCGAAGAAACATACGAGGCCGGAATGGCTTTAAAAGGCACCGAGGTCAAGTCGGTCCGTATGGGCAAAGTCAACTTCAAGGACGGCTATATACGGATACGCGACGGCGAGGCTTTCCTGGTCTCATCGCACATAAGCCCATATGAGAAGGGAAATATATTCAATGTCGATCCGGAGCGCGACCGCCGCCTGCTGCTTCATAAAAAAGAGATCAACCGTTTAAACGGACTTGTACAGCTTCAGGGCGTCACGCTGATACCGCTGCGTTTATACTTGAAAAAAGGCAGGGTCAAGCTCGAGCTTGCCGTCGCAAAGGGCAAGAAGCTTTATGACAAGCGCGAGAGCAAGGCCGACGCCGACGCCAAGCGCCAGGTGGAGCGCGCATTCAAAGAGGGCGACAAATAAAACAACATAACAGAATCTGCAGCCAGTCATACAATATAAAGCATTTGTATTTCGCACGGGAAAGGATTATAATATTGTTCCCGACAGGTGCACAAATACACAGATCACATGGGGGCGTACCGGCTTTCGACGTGGTCGGGGGACCGGTGTGTAAGCGAGTCGCAGTTTCCGTGCCTGCGTCACCAAACGGAGCAAAAATTAATTGCCAACAATAATACGGCATTAGCCGCAGCTTAATTAGCTAGCGGCCGTCGATTCAGAGCGAGACCTGCATAGCCCTGAACGGCGTCAAATTATGCGGGCTACGGCTCTGTTCAAGCTTTGAAGCAGAGCGGCACTCATGAAGCTACCTGAACTCCACAGCCTGCCGACGGGCGGGGAGCGAAGGGAATTCCAAATCGTCGGCTGCGCTCGGAGAAAGCACCGGGGGACCGGTTGCGGACAGGGGTTCAACTCCCCTCGCCTCCACCATAAAAGAACGTCAGTATTGATACAATGCTGGCGTTTTTATTTTGCACACGGTAACTGCCGGAAAGTCTTGTTATCAAGGCTTTCCGGCAGTTTTTTTGTTTTCTACCGTTTGTAGAGTGCAATGAAAAAACCTCGTTTAAGGAGCGTCATTACGATTTGTGCCTTGCACTCGGTAAACGGAAACTCGGGGGTGTGCATAGGGGGTGCACTCGGCATACGGAGATATGGGGATTAATAAAAGGTGTGCGCTGATATGTTTCCGCCAACCATCTGGCACGATAGCATCAGATTGATGTCGGGTACTTTTTATACTGATTTTCCGTGCAGGGGAACAGGTCGAGCATAATTTTTATGGGTAGTTTCTGTTCGCGGGAACAGGTCAACTGTTTTTGCCCGTTCGTGGGAATAAGTCAATATATGTTCAAATCTCGCCAACTCCACTGACAAAGAATGAGAATCGCGGTATCTGATCACTACATAAAATACCTGTATTCATAGATTGCCCCTTCATATTGGGAAAGCAATCTACCTATTCGTGCTATTTCATTTGATGAATCAATAGTACATGGCAGCTTTGAGTATAGACCAAAACTATTCCAGTTCATTTTTGATAATCCTAGAATTTCAGTAGCAATTTGAGGCAGCGTACCGTTACCATGGTGTTTTACAATTTTTAGTGGCAAAGGTATTGTCTTGCCTCCTTGAATATAACGATAATTCGGATTCCGCACTGATGGTGCAATACCATGAGTATATAAATACATTGTGTTGTCATTAAGTGGGAAACACAAACCCCGGCGAACTGGAAAACCATCAATCGCATCCATATTCCTAGTGAACTCAAAACATTTCAAGTCGTCTTCAAGTGTAATTTCTAATAGATCAATGTCTTTAATACCTGCACTTGATAAGCTAGTTACTAAGCCTTTTATTTCGTCACGACGAAACGGGGTCCGCTTATGTATGACCACACGCTTGGGCATTTCAGAGAAAGATTTATAAAACAACTCCTTAATATTTAGCCCAAGACGATAAGCCTCATCTTCAGACAAATAGGGGTTTTTCTTATGGTCAAAGGTACAATCATCAATTTTAGATAGTTTGTATTTCATACCTTGGCCATCTGCCGAGTAAATATGGCTACAACCAACCACTACATTAGAATTACTTCCTGTTCTATTAAGAGAATATCCAATGCCAGCAAAAGCCGTTTCATTATTAATTCCGGAAACGACCCAAGGAATACGACTTGACTTCACATATATAGCTAGAGATAAGGCCCACATTATCTGGCAGTTCATATCACTTTCTAAAGTTTTCTCCCGTACAAATTGAGTTGCAATATTTCTTTGAGCAGCATATGCTTTAACATAATCATGCAAATCAAAGTTTTCGTTATCATCGACGTAACCCGTTAGAGGTTCGTATTCTTTGGGAATGTAAATTAAAGCGACATCTACAGACGAAGCGCTTAGTCGATCAAGACTTTTACATAGTGACTTCCCGAAATCTACAGCAGCATCATAGATATTGTATGACTGCGGAACTGTTACATCCAACCATGCATTTGTATCCGTTGCAGGTATGCTTAAATTTGTTTTAAATGCCTCAAAAAAACCCGGAAACGGAATAACATACTCGAGATTATATTTCACACCTTGTCGGCTGTTCAATTGGTTAAGAAAACTGTGAAATCTCTGGTTATGTGCTGATGGACATATTACACCCAACGAAATCGATGAACGTAAAATATTGTTATTTAGTGAATAATCAAAAGGTGCATTGTTTATTAATCCACGCATAGGATGAAAATCTTTCGCTATACGATTCTGTGCGGGGTTAAAGAATATCAAATCGGTATCGCGGCACTCCATTCCCTTAAATACGATTCGCTTTTCACTTATCGTTTGAGGTATTCTTACTTGATATTGTGAACCAGTAGACACTCCAAGTATTACGCTCTTTGGACGAATATTGAATACGAAACTCGTTGCTGCATTTGGTGGAAAGGTTGCTTGTGTGCCATTTTGCCCGAACAAACGTTTAGCCCATTTGTCAATATATTCATAAACGTTTAAGTTTGGTTTGCCTAAATTTACTTCGGTAGTAAAACTATCAGCAAATTGCTTTTTTTCTTCACGACTTAGATTAATACTACTATCGAAAATAAATGTAGGTGTCGCCGTTATCTAACTATATTTCGTATCAAAAAACAAGGAGAAACGGACTCCTTTATATCCCACTATTGTACGATTACCTATGCACTTATTGATTTTTTGTGTTGTGTCCCAAACCTTATCTTTAGAATAAGGTAACGAATTAATCCTTCCGATTATTGCTGTTACTGTTTTGAGAAGCAGTTCATTAAATGAACCAATCTTAATCGGATTATCGCGTGTAAATGGAGTTAAAGATAACTCACCTATCATTCTTCCACTGCATAGGGTTTGTATTTTCTCTTTTTCTCCCCATGCATATAAGAAGTTGTTATGCGGCACAGCCATAACATCATTTGAGGCAAGATATTTACAGAAATCCCACGGTTTTTCACCCTGATTAATTTTTATTTCTAATTGGTAACAATTTTTAGGAAATGTAATCGGATAGACATTAGTATTCGTTATTTTCCCTGCTGCTGCAATTGGTGTTTCAAAATTACTAGTGAATTCAGAAACTGCTGAGACTAACTCTTTTTTTACGACATCAATCTTACGCAGAAAATCAGCGTCCTCACTCATACAATAACGAGCAAGGCTGTAAAATGTTTTATCGAATCCGTCAGTCGGTACATAAAAGGCGCTACGACCATTTCCATTTACTAATTGAATCAAATTCTTAACTGGTTCAGGAGGGTTGTTACCATAGCCACACCAAAACAGCTTACCTGTTCCTTTTTTCTGATAGGCAGAAGCTAGTGCAGCCATAAGTGATTTATCTCGACCACTGTAACCAATTACAAGCAAATCACGTTTTTCTAATTCATAACTAAGTGCACTGACGAATATGTCATTTTGTGCATCCAACTCAGATGCTGTGTTTTTCAATGCGCCATATTTGTAATCACCATGGAGAGCAATATATAATAATTCTCCGTCCCCATCTCCACGATAAATACGATCAGGTGTCTCTGCAGTCACTTCAATAGGAATAAGATTATACTTATGGGCGCATTTAAGCATAAGGCCATCAAAATTAGTAGTCCAGACACTTTTGAACAAGCCTTTCTCGGCAAGCATAGCTATAAGATGATAGCCAATGCTCGGATTTGCTCCAGCGATCAAGTTCTGAAAGTACTTCCGTCGGTCATCAGGAATGGGAAAGGCTTTTTCTGCATAGAATGAGTATTCTTCATCAGAATCATTATTCGGATATACACCCTTACTGTCGAACCAACGTTGTATAGCATTACGAACGCTTTCTACTTTAAAGTTATTATAAATATCGACAAAAGCAGGATTTTGCGACAAGAATATCTCTCGTTTCCACTCCCAAACGCAATCTGAGGCTGATCGAATACCAGACTCAACAGATGCTCCCGCACCTAATAACAGCGAATGCGGGGTATCTATATTTTGCTTGAAAGAGCGCAATAATTCGTCAAATGTCAAAGTCTGCATTTTCAACCTCCTTGTATTTTTCTATGCCTAAATCTGTAAAGATATCAGTATAAGTCTGACCCGTTATACGCACGGGCTTTTACAATTCCTCCGCCTCACTTGCTTCAACGTCTTTTAAGGTTTTGCCTGTAGCGGTTTTCCAAGCGGTATAACCATTGGAGCTTGCGCCTGTTACAAACATCGAAGCAGCAGATGGTGACGAAAAAAGCACATCTTCTAAAAGCATATTGTTTTCATCTATCTTAGCTGTTTCTCTAGCTTTTTTTGCTACCCCCGAACATGTTTTATCGTTAGTTTTAGAATTAATAATACTGCCCCGTAAAACGATATATCCTTCACTTGAGCGTTTACATTTTGCTTTTACTGTCATTCCTGTGTTCTGCATTTTCTGATCCATAGAAAACTCCATATAGTCGTCGTTCTCTACATGAACAGTGTTACCGATTGTCCTATTTTGAACTAATGGCTCGAATACCAAATGACCGAGAACGCCCATTACAATTTTGGCATACTCCACATATTCCTCAAGTTCGCTCTCTTTTTCTTCTGTGACATTCCCAGCATTAGGTTCATT
>Ga0123334_1001678_pt1 | contig 27121 bp, 17 predicted proteins | sample BiotimSIPDNA_FD_89706 | JGI IMG/M metagenome (GOLD analysis project Ga0123334, IMG submission 89706) | Anaerobic biogas reactor microbial communites from Washington, USA - Biogas_R1 time_0 SIP DNA | ecosystem: Engineered > Bioreactor > Anaerobic > Unclassified | place: Washington, USA... | reverse complement strand
GTTTTTTTGTCCTGAGTTTATTGGTCTTAGTGATAAACAGTCTGAGTAACCGCCGATTGGTGGGCTTTTTTGCGGTTAGCTTATTGGTTTTAGTGAGTTTTGCTTTGGCTTTTGTTTTGGAAACTGTGAGCGGTTGGATATCTGTACTACCTGTTATTCGCAACCTCGTTTTACCGATGTATCCATGGCGCTGGCGACTGAGTGATACAACAGGTTTGTCCATGCTGTATTGGGTGATATGGATTGTGTTGCTTCTACCAATATCGATTCGTGTTCTTTCCAAACAGGAATTTTACGCAATCGCTGAAACAGAATAAACTCGCCCATTACAGTCCAGCAAGCATAGTAGATATTGAGGCTTATTAGGGGGAAATAGCCTTTTTTCACATGGATTTTATGGATGATATGCCTGAATGTAGCAATGTTTTGCCATTTTATAAACTGGAATGCTCCTTTGGGCAAAAAGAACGGTTGAGGATAAGAAAAAATGGATATTTGCCAAAGGAGAATTGTAAAAATGTCCCAATTTGGTTGACTAAACCAAAGATAGGGTGGTAGAATAGCAATTCGTCCGAAATGGGCGCGTAGCTCAATGGTAGAGCAGCGGCCTTTTAAGCCGTTGGTTCAGAGTTCGATCCTCTGCGCGCTCACTTTTTCTTTTAAAAAATCGTAATCCTCTGTGTGAAAAATGATGCTTATTATTATTCAAAACATATGGTTCAGAGGCCCCCGAAAGGGGATAATAATCGACTCTCTGCGCGCTCACTTTTTCTTTTAAAAAACCGTAATCCTCTGTGTGAAAATTGAATCGTATTAATAATCAAGACATATGGCTCAGAGTTCCCCGCAAGGGGATAATAATCGACTCTCCGCGCGCTCACTCTTTTTTTTAAAATAATTGACCTTTTGTTTGATCACTTTCCCTTTTATTGTTGAAACGGAATATCAAATCTTTTTCCAGAAAAAACGCCGGGGCATGCCGGCGTTATGTGCTTGGTAAATCTCATGGTATGAGGCTTGATTAGCTGAAAAACGCTAACAGGAAGCGCCACGGACGGTAACTATTTCGCAATGTCCTTGATAATCATAACAATCATCCAAATAAAAGTTGCCAGGCCTATCAAGCTCATTAAAAAGACAACGATTGAACGCTCTTTCTGCTTGATGATCGCGAGGATACCAAATATTAACGCTGCAATGGCTGTGACAATTCCAAGAAAAACAACAAATCCCAGGAGGTTGTCCGACATTGGTTTTGCTAATCCGGAATTGATAAGAGCTAATAATAAGATGAGCAGAGTGCTAATCCCAAGCCCAAAGGCGACTTTTCCATGTTTGGACTGGGGGAGAATGCTGACTTTTTTATCTTCTGAAGTTTCCATTTTTTATTCCGTTTCTTCCATTGTAAAAGTTTTCATGGTACTGCCAAAGTGCATGTGTTTTGTACCATTGGGCATAATGATTGTACTATTTTTTCCGTCACGCGTTATTTCGAGCCCCAAATAGCGCAAGGTGACCGGCCAGGGCACGGGGTTGGTGCCTCCTACCCGTACTTTGGTTGGGCTGTAAATCCTGACGCCAAGCATGTCCAAAAACAAACCGAGCGGTAAAACACCCGCGATACTATTTGCTTTTCCGGTAGGGTTCGCGGTGTCGGTCGCAAAGCTTTCGCTTATAAGATGCGATTGACTGAGCCCCTTAATCGTTGCTTGCATCAAACGCTCAAAAAGTTTAAACGCTAACGCGTACTCTCCTAAAGATAAGACGTGTTTGATGAGCAATCCGTTCCATCCCATCTGGGTTAAACCGCTGACCTTTTCGGGTTTTGGCATGCTCAAGAGGGTAGGCAAGCCAAACATGGTTTGCTCATTATCATTAATTAGCCATGATTCAACGAGTTCTTGCATAACGGGGTGGTCTGTTTCAGGATTCCATGCCAAAAGATGGCTAATATCCGCCTGGGTTAAATCACAGCGATAGAAATGGAGCTTTGTGTTCTCATCAAGCGGGCCGGTAATACCATCCACGCGGGTAAATAGGGATTGGCTGGTGAAAAGAAAGAAACCTGGCAACCAGTGAATAGCCTCAGGGTTTATTTCTTCTGAAAGTTTATTTCCATGGGCATCCAAGCCATGCAGAACCAATCCGGAGGGTTTGCGTATCTGAAGCTCAGGTTGGATTTTGAGGTTGATTCGGCTTTCCGGGCTGATGGTTATCGGCTTTCTGGGAAAATCCGAGAAGGAACCTTCAAAATAGCTTTCCGCCTGGTGCGCCTTGTGAGAACCACGATCCCGGGAGAGTAAATTCGCTTCGCGCAATTCGGCACATCTCATTTGCAGTTTGCCCTGGAGCATGCTGAGGACATTTTCAGTTTGCTTATCCGCCAATACCCGAGCCATCAAGTTCAAAGTGTCACACTCGCTGGCTAACAAGGCTGCTAATCCGAGAGTTTCAATGGTGTTGATGGGGGTGATTAATCTTTGAGGGTTTAGCATGTCAAAGTCAGGAAGCTGCTGGAGATTGCTTTGCGCAATGCTTGCCCATTCCGGGATGCCGTCCTGGTCGCGGTCATTTTGAGGCCAAAACCAGGCAAACAAAAGGCTGCGTAGTTGAGGATAGACTTTTTGTAGAAAGGTTTTATCATCCAGCCTGGAGTGAATATCCCAGGCTGTTTGACATAGAACAGGAAAGGGCAATTCAACTGAAGGGTTATCCCAACCTGGTTTTGGCAGGCTTTTCAGGTAGTTTTCAAAAATCTTCGCGCAGACATCCGGCTGGGATGGTAAGATTGCCTGGATAAATTGCCAGAATTCCAGAGCATTGGGGAGCTCGTCTCCGGGGCGTTGATGGGTGTTTGGGTTTCGGACGGGTAAAACCTGCAGATCGTCTTTTTCATCAGATTGATTAATGATCAGCTGTTGCGCTTGATGTTGATGCATGCGGAAAGCGATATCCCAATTTAGGTTGGGTGTGGCGATTTTTAGCTCACGGGATTGTTGCTTCAGGTTAAGGCGTGCCATTTCCGCGTCCCAATTGACAGGGAAGATACCAAACACACGGTCGTCAACTGGTTCCGTGCCCTCAGAAACATGACAGCGCCAGAAGATACTCAGACTTTCATTGGGACTGAGTATTTTTGTATTCTCCAGGGCGAGTTCCGGGCTGATAATCGGTCGGTGCAAGCCATCCATGAGCAAAGAAATAGTCATCTCATTGCTTTCACCTTTAAGATAGGTCATGGTCTTGCGCTTGGTGAAATTCATCCCTTTATTATTGTTAAACGAAATGAGCCGAGCGCCTATCCGCGCGCCAAGTTCATGCGTTGTGTTGTCGGCATTTTTTAAGCTTATACGCCCTTCAAGGGTGTCAGGCGCGGCTGCCCAGAGCTCAAAACTGGCCGTACAGTGTGAATTGGGGTTGAGGCTTATCTGAATGGCATTGGGCAGGATTTTGCGGATTTGTGGTGGGCTAAGGAACTCGTTAACCACGCGATAGCCGACCTTATCCATCATGAAAACAGGGAAGATCTGAAAACTTTGCGCGCGCAAGCCAAAAGTACTTCTAAGCGTGATAGGGCTGTTTTCTTGTAAGTAAATTTGCCAGACCGCATCAATGGGCGAACTGAGATTCGGCTGACTGCGGTCAGCGCATAAGGTCAGGCTTATAGGGTCATGTGGGAGGTAGGGTCCCTGGCTCATAGCTTAATTGTAACCTTAAGCGCCTTAAGTGGACATTCTTACAGGCAATTTTCAAACAAGGAACTTTAGCGCTCAATGCTTCGTTATATAGGAAGTAGCGAATATGTTAAAATATGGCTATTGCAGATGTGGTAGGAAAAAATGAACGAAAACGAAAACAACGATAAGAAAAAAAATGTGGTACAAGGCTCCATAGAGCAGGAGAGAAATTCTGCTTCGGGAGGCGAATCTGAAAACACGCAATCGCAAGCCGAGGATAGTCATCAAGAGCGGCTTGACAGTGGACTTCACTTTCGCCCGTCAACCCGTCCGGCTTGGATGAGCGGGGGACAGCCTGAAACCAATCATAATGCCTTAGAAGGCTACACAGGCTTTAGCGCGGTAAAAAACGGTATTGATCAAACTGAAAACCTCTTTGATGAGCTAAGTCAGTTTAATTATTTTGACGTGCCTGAAATCCGAACAGGGCAAAGCCATTTAACGCATGAAACCAAACCAACAGATAGTATTGCGGATGAAACGCGCAGCATGTTCGGTTATGGCTCAACCAGGGAAGACCCACGAATAACAGCTGATGATAGACTCAGGGCATTGCAGAACGGTCTCCATCCTGAGGAAACACTAATTCATTATCAAGAATCAGAATCTAAACAAATGGCACAAGCGGACCTCGACGCGATGCAAACCATTCCGCCACCCGCAAGCGCGCGGGTTTATATCCATCCCGAGCCGGCGTTACCTCAACCGGTGACGCAACTGGATCCCTATGCCACGCGTTTGACTCCCACAGCGTACCAGACAGATTTGGCTCACGGGCGCGCTTCAACCCAACCTGTTTCAACCCCGTCGTATATGACCCAGCCTGTTAGTTCACCTCCGGTACCGCCCGTCTATAAGCCGACACAGTCGGCTAAAGCGCCCAGAAAAAAAGGCCGTGCGGGAAAGGTGTTTCTTGTTCTAATCATTTTGTTTCTGCTTGTGATGCTGGGTGTTGCCGCATTCGCTTTTTATAAATACACCCAAATTGCCAAAACTCTGCCTGACGTCAACGATTTACAATACCGCGCCTCGCAGTTTGAAACCACGCGCATTTTGGACCGAAACGGGAATGTGCTCTATGAAATCATTGATCCCAGTGCCGGCAAGCGCACTTGGGTCCCTTTGGATCGCATTTCGCCTAATCTGATTGCGGCGACCATCGCGACAGAGGATAAGGAATATTACAACCATCCCGGTTTTGATTTAGTTGCGCTTGGCCGCGCGCTGTGGACGAACTACCAAAACAAAGGGATTGTTTCCGGCGCGTCAACCATTACGCAACAGTTAGCGCGCTTATTATTGCTGACTGATGAACGGTATGAGCAAAGTTATGAGCGCAAAGCGCGTGAAATTATTCTTGCCGCGGAAATTACCCGCCGTTACAGCAAAGAGCAAGTGCTCGAGCTTTATCTGAATGAAATCTATTATGGCAACATGTCATACGGCATTCAGGCCGCGGCGGAAACTTATTTCAACACTAACGCCGCTGATTTGACTTTGTGGCAGGCCGCGTTTTTGGCGGGTTTACCACAAAGCCCAGCCACCTATGATGTGTATAACAACCGCGAGGAGACTTTGCAGCGCAGCGATTCAGTGTTCCGTTTGATGTTTGAAGTGAGCACTGAAAAAGGCTGTATCAAAATTGATCATACCCGTGAACCCGTTTGTATTGACGCGATGCAGGTATTGACGGATTCGGAAGTTCTAAAAGCATATGAATTCAAACAAAACCTGCTCACCATGCAATTCCCGCATTGGGTGGTTTATATTCAATCTTTGCTTGAAGCTCAGTTTGACGCGCAGATGATTTACAGGTCTGGGTTTACCATTCACACCACGCTTGACCCTGATTTCCAACGCGAAGCCGAGGCGGCTGTGCGTGACCAGTTGGCTCAAATGCAGGATAAAAACGCGACCAACGCCGCCGTGATAGCGATGCACCCCAAAACAGGCGAAATTCTCGCTATGGTTGGTTCGGCTGATTTCAACAATCCGAACATCAGCGGTCAGGTGAATATGGCGCTAACGCAAACCCGACAGCCGGGTTCGGCAATCAAGCCTTTCACTTATCTTGCGGCTTTTGAAAAAGACTGGACACCTTCAACCTTAATCTGGGATGTACCAACGAAATTCCGTCCATCTACCGACCCACATGATACCAGCCCGGACTATGAACCACGCAACTATGATGGCCGTTTTAGAGGCCCTGTGACGGTGCGTTCAGCTTTGGCGAATTCATACAACATCCCTGTTGTTAAAGCGCTTGAGTATGTACATATCTATGATAATCCGGATACACCTGAAGCGGATGGTTTTATCAATCTCGCCAGGCGTTTGGGCATTAGCAGCCTTACACGCCAGGATTATGGGCTCTCGCTTACATTGGGCGGTGGGGAAGTGAGCTTGCTCGAACTGACAGGCGCTTATCAGGTCTTGGCGAACGAGGGCCGCAAAGTTGAACCGGTAGCCATCACCAAGGTTTTGGATCATACCGGCAAACTTGTTTATGAGTATGAGCCATACGAAGGACCTCAAATTATCCGTGCCGCGCATGCCTATTTACTTTCATCCATTTTGTCTGACAACGCTGCCCGCGCGCCCATGTTTGGCACGAATTCACCCTTGAACCTGCCTTTCAACGCGGCTGTTAAAACAGGCACGACCAACGATTTTAGAGATAACTGGACGGTTGGTTATACCCCCGATATTGTAATTGGCGTTTGGGTGGGTAATGCGGATTACACACCGATGGTCAACACGACTGGTGTTGATGGTGCCGCGCCCATCTGGAATCGCTTGATGATGGCTGGCATTAACCATTTCAACGGGGGCATTGCCAGCAGTTTCGCGCGCCCTAACGACGTGGTTGATCGAATCGTATGTAGTGTCTCAGGCGCGGAGCCGAGTGAATACTGCCCGAGCCATGTTACTGAGGTTTTCGCGTCTGATCAAATGCCTTTGCCTAAGCATGAGGACCTTTGGGTGCGAACCCAAATTGATAGCTGGACCAATTTACGTTCTTCTCCGGCTTGCTCTGAATTCAGTAAGGAAGCTTTAACCATCAACGTCAGCGATAAATCAGCTATCGAGTGGCTTTCTACCGACTCTGGCCGGGAATGGGCGGGTAACGTTGGTTTTCCAGATCCTTTGGTGATTATGCCTGAAAGGGAGTGCCGTGCGGATGACCCACGACCCATTATTAACCTGGTTGGAATCCAGGATGGAGGCACTTTAACTGAAAACCCGGTGAAAATCGTGGGTGTGATTGACGCGACTGCCAATTTCAAGCAATTCACAATCCATTGGGGTGTCGGTGAGAATCCAAGTGATTGGTATCGTGTAACACCTGATGGCTGGGTCACTGAGCCTGTTCGATCTGAGGATTTGATTGTTGAATGGGATGTGTCTGATATAGATGAACCTCTTATTACCTTGCGAATCACCATGCACAGCACGATGAACACCGAAGTCCAGAAGTTTTATCGTTTGCGTTTACAGCTGCCCACGCCTACGCCTACACCAACGGAGCTGCCAACCGAGACACCTATGCCTACACCAACGCCAATTATAGAACCCACACCGGAACCGCCTCAGGAGCCAACCGTGGTTTCGCCTTAGGAAATTCAAAAATAGAAATAAGACGCGTGTTTCGGCACGCGTCTTGTTTTAAAACAGGGCTAACTGAGCCGCGCGGTATTCTGGTGGGTCATCAAGGATTTGGGAAGCGAAAAGTTCGCGGGTGAGCAATGGATTATCGTAAAGATTACGGAAAAGGCGGAATTTCACAAAATGCCAGTCTTCACCCATCAAGGCTTGCAAGCTGGGATCGCGGCGCAGTTTATACGAGATGAGATTCGCGCGGCTGCCAGGTAAGACAATCAGCTTCTTACCACTTAGCTCTTTGTTGTTTTGGATTGTTTCTGAAATGATGGCGCTATCGCTAACGAAAAAGGTGTAAAGCTCATGGTCGTGTTCGTCTAAATAATAGATGGCATCATCACTCAATCGGCGATTGAGTTGGAGTCTTCTTGCGATTTTCTCAATGATTTCGCGCAGTTTGCGGATGTCTTCTTTGCGTATAGCAAAGTCTTCATAATCGTTTAGAGTCCAGGATTGTGTGCCATCGCTGTCTTCAAAGGTTGCATAAGAGCGAAGAATATTCTGCACCAAATCGTGTTCGGGTGTCATCAGCCCAGGATGGCTTTTGTTGATAACCGAGGCTAATTCCAAAGAGCTTATCTTTTTGGTGTGCAAAAAGGCATGGCGAATGACCTCTTCCACACTATCCGCCAGCGCGGTGTATCTTTCGGGTGGGTGGCTTAGCCAGTAGCTACCGGTCTCTGTGGAAATCCCGGGATTAAAGCGGTGGAATACTCTGGCATCACTGAATACTGCGTCAAGTTCTTCCTGTACTTTGTTGATGGGCAAGTTTGAATATTTCAGAGCTGGATATTCCTGGAATAACAGCCCTTTGGATTGCATACCGAGGATGATTTGTGTGAAAAGGCGTTGGTAGCTGGATGGTTCGCCCCAGAAACTTAAAAAAGCTTTGGCGATGTCGCTGGCGTTATCGCGTATGATGCCAGGAGACGTTTTGTTCTCTGAGGTTGGGCTCATCTTCCACACACTCTGTAAAATGTTTGCGTTTCCAGAAACTGCTGCCGTGCGCAAACTGAAACCTGCTTTTTGGGCGGCTTTGACCGAAGCGATGAGAAACAAAGGGTCAAGTTCTGATATCTGTAAGAGGATGGGTGTGGCGTTTCTCACCAGGTGATTGAGTTGAACAAGCACCTTTTCAAGGGCGGTGGCATGCCAGGTCCAATCATAGCGTTGTTTTAGCAGGCTGTTGCGCAGGGTTTTTACGCCATCTTTACCCCAAAGCCAACCGCTCCAAAGCCCCGAAAGGTTCCACCAGGCCTGGTTGCGGCGGGGCAGGTTGGCGTAGACAACAGTCACGCGGTTGACATCCAAAGCGGGGCTTAACTCACGCAGACGCCCCTTAAACAGGCAAATGCCACCTGATTGGGGAAGCTTTTCAGGATAATAACGCAAGGTGATGGGCTCTTTTAGGCTGGACCATTGCCGGCAACCATCTTCCATAGCCTGCCAAATATTAAACTCCTGAAACATGGGTGGACGTGAGAGTTGGCGCGGGCGGTTTTTGCCGAGAGGATAAGCCCATAATTGGTTACATTTATCTGCCGCGCTCAGGAACAAGGCGGTCATGAGCGTTTTTTGTCTGGGCGAAAAATCACTGTTTTCTATGCGGGTGAGGATGGTTAGCAAAAGGCTAAGCGCTCTTTCCGTATAGAAGTTGATGACATCTTCCATCACAGCACGCAATGGGTCACCGAGGCTGGCTATTTTTTCAAGCGCGAGCGCTCGGCTCATTGCCACGGGTGGCAAGGGTGGTAAATTTTCCAAATCCTCTGCCTGAAGTTCGATTTCCGCTTTGTACCCACAACTGTGGCAGCTTCCAAACGCTTGATGAGGCAGGGATGAATTATCGTGCCAGATGTATTGGCTCACTTCAAACGAGCTCGCGTTTTTCTGGTTCTTATGGCTGTCGCAAGCTGGATTGGGACAGCTCAAAAGATAGTGCGCGCGTATTTGATCTTCCAAGCGCTGCCCTCTGGAGGATTTGCTATTGCCCAATTGTTTCAATGTAGCTTGCATCTCATCTAAATTTGGCGCGCTGGCAAGCACTTCAATGATAAAAGCAGCAATAGGGTTGTTGGCGGAGACTAAAACACGATAGCCCGCTTTGGCTAATTCCAAAACAGAGAAGGGCGATTGCCCGAAGGGGTCAAGCAGCCACGATCCAGGGGAAGCATAGTTATTCAACCAACGGCTTGCCATACCTTCGTGCCACGGTGGCAAAAACCGCTCCAGAGGCAGGTCGGTTCGGGGTGTATCCGGTTGTACATAACCCACAACGAAGGGCGTTTCGAAAGCTCTCCAATGGGGTCGCGCGGTGTTCATAAAACCTATCTCAAACGCTACCCGTCTTTAGAGTGCCAGTCGTGAGACTAAAATCGCCATGCCATATTTGGGCAAACTCACACTCTTTTCGCTCATATGGCTGGTAATAGCATCATTGCCATTGAAAATCAAATCCCATTCGTTGACTTCGTTGATGGGCAGCTCAAATTGCTGAATCTCTGTTGAGAAATTGAGGATAATGAGGCTGGTTTCTTCGGGTAAACGACGTAGGTAAACCAAGAGGTTTTTGTTCTCAACCGGAATGAGCTGAATGTCGCCAGCATGCAGGCTGGCGTGCTGGCGTCTCAGTTGAATCAAGGCTTTGTAGAAGTTCAGGAGCGAAGCCGGGCTGGATTGCTGGTTGGTAACATTGCGCACGGTGTAGTTTGGATGTACGGGCAACCAGGGTTTGCCGTTTCCGAAGCCAGCGTTGACGGTGGCATTCCATTGCATGGGCGCACGGCACCCATCGCGTCCTTTGTAAAAGGGCCAGTAACGTCTGCCAACCGGGTCCTGAATCTCTTTTCGGGCGACTCTGATATCGCGCATGCCAATTTCTTCACCATAGTAGATGAAGGGTGTGCCTCGAACCGTGAGCAGCATGGTCGCCAGCAATTTAAGGCGGCTGTCATCTTCGTTGTTGGTGTAGCGTGTTGCTGAGCGGGGCACATCGTGGTTATTGAAGAAGTAATTTGGCCAGGCGTCATCGCCATGGAGCGCGTCCCAGTATTGAATGGCGGTGCCAAAGGCTTTGGCGTTCCAGGGACTGGACGCAAAGTTGAAGTCGAAAGCGGCATGGAAGCGATCCTTGCCCACAAAGGTGCGCGCGTAAGTTGAATCTTCCAGGAAGGTTTCGCCCACGACGTAACGCTCGGGGTATTCATCCAGGATGGAGCGAATTTCCTTGACCACATCCATCATTTCAGGTTGCGACTTGTCGTAAATGTGCTCGTAAGCTTCAAAGGGTCGGCGAGCAAGCCCTTTTTTGCGGGGGTTATCGCGCAGGTCGGCGTCTTTAAAGTAAGCGTTGAAGACGTCAAGACGGAAGCCATCCACGCCCTTGTCGAGCCAGTATCGGAAAATCTTCATGATCATGGCGCGAACTTCCGGATTGCGCCAGTTCAGATCGGGTTGATATTTTTCAAACATATGGAAGTAATACTTATTAAGGTAGCGGTCATATTCCCAGCCCGGGCCGCCAAAATGGGAGAGCCAATTGTTGGGTGGGCCACCATTGGGCGCTGGATCGCGCCAAAGGTACCAGTCGTGGTAGGGGTTGTCAGGTGACTTTCGGGACTCAACAAACCAACGGTGCTGGTCGGAAGTATGGTTGAGTACCAAATCCATGATGACACGCAAATCGCGTTTATGGGCTTCAGCAATCAAATGGTCAAAGTCCTGTAGATTGCCAAATTTGGGGTCGATGGTTAAATAATCGGCGACATCGTAGCCAAAATCCTTGTCAGGGGATGGGTAGATCGGGGAGAACCAGATGGCGTCTACGCCCAGGTCTTTTATGTAATCAAGCGAGTCAATGATTCCAGCAAGATCTCCGATGCCATCCGCATTGCTGTCTTTGAATGAGCGGGGGTAAATTTGGTAGATAATGCCATCTTTCCACCATAAGCGTTTCTTTTCCATGGAAATATCACCTCCGTATGTGATTAAGCTAATTATACGTAATTATCTGGTAATTCTCAATTTAAACCAAGTGCTTAAATGATTTTGGCACAATGCTTGCATGTCATAGACCAATACGCATTGCGGAGGAAAGGAGTCTGCCTATAATCGATTGGATTTTACAAAAACCATCTTGAAAAACAACAGCTTATGGTATGATTAAGACCAAATGAGCTTAAAATCTCTCGTACAGACGGATAAAAAAAGCCATATAAGGTCTCGATCGATTTATTAAGTATCAGGTATCATTGATACGAAAAGTTACATATTTAAAAGGAGTAACAAGTATGCAAAAATTAGTAACCAAAGTAGTAAGTTTTCTCCTGCTCGCCGCGTTGTTGGTGAGCCCGGTGGCTGCAGCTGCTCCCGAGCGTGCTCTTCCACCGACTGATGATTTCGGCTTAAGTGCCGAAGATGAATTGTGGCTTGAAACAGCTCGTATGGCGGATAGCTTTACCGTCCAGTTAGTAGAGCCATCCCTTGCCACCTACGAAGGCGGCAACGCTTTGTTCGCCATGCCCGCCCGTACTGAAAGTGGCAAGTTGAACTTTGAGGCACCTGAAACCATCGCCTACCTCGAATACATCAACAGCAAATTAGACGCTTTCATTGGCGAAGCCGAATCTCTGCTTGGTCGCGATCTCGAAGTGCTCTATCGCTACGATGTTGTTCTCAACGGTTTTTCAGCGAAAATGAGTCTCGAAGAAGCAGCCCAAATTCGTGAGTTACCAGAAGTTCTCGAAGTCTACCCGGATGAAATCTGGCAAATCGATACCGATGTTAGCCCCGCTTTCATTGGTGTTGATCAAATCTGGAGTGGTGATGCTGTACCTGGTACTGATGGCGCGAAGGGCGCTGGTACGATTGTTGGTATCATCGACACCGGTATCAATATGACCCATCCCAGCTTCCAGGAAACCACACCCCTTGATGGCTACGTCTATCCCGCACCCGCTGGTGGTTACAAAGGCCTCTGCGCGACTGATCCAGCTGGGCATGTTTGTAATGACAAACTGATCGGTGTCTGGGATATGCTTAATGGCACCGACGGACATGATACATTGGATCATGGTTCTCACACCGCGGGTACAGCCGCAGGTAACAGAATCCAGATTAATTACAATGGTGCTACTGTTATCATCTCTGGTATGGCACCCAATGCCCAGGTACTTTCCTACAAAGTTTGTGGTTCAAGTGGATGCCCCAGCTCTGCATCTACGGCTGCGGTAAACCAAGCTATTCAGGATGGCGCGGACGCGCTGAACTTCTCCATTGGCCCAACTGCTGGCCCAGCCCGTAGTCCATGGCTGGATTCAACCGAAGTCGCTTTCCTTGAAGCTTTCAAGGTTGGCGTTTCGACCGCTACCTCCGCGGGTAACTCTGGCCCTGGTGTTTCTACTATTTACAAGACTCCACCATGGGCAGCTGTGGTTGGTAATACCGGGCATGGCCGCATCTTTGGCTATCCTGTTACAATCAATCCTGACAGTGATAACTTAGGTTCAGTTGCTTTGTATGCGGCTGATGACCTTTCCCCTGCGTTGACCCAAGACCTGATTAATAAAGATTTGGTTTGGGGTGGCAGCTCAGATAATAAAGAAGGTTGTAATCCCTGGGCAGCTGGCGCGCTTACCGGCAAGGTCGGTATTGTGCAACGTGGTACATGTTCCTTTAAAGACAAACTCCAGAATATGTTTGATGCTGGTGCTTTGTTCGGCCTCGTTTATAACAATCAACCTGGCGCGCCCATTATCATGGGAACGAACACGGGTTCAGTCAATATGCCCGCGGGTATGATCTCCATGGAGGACGGTTTGGCGATGGAAGCTGTTGCTGGCAATCCCATGAAAGTTACCATTCTTAAGAACGGTGTTTCTGGAACCAAACCTGAATGGGGCGATATCATGAATGATTCAAGCTCCCGTGGCCCCGTGACCAATTTTGAGATTCTACAGCCTGACCTGGTCGCTCCTGGTACAAACATTCTGGCACCCTATGCTGGACCCGGACAGTCTGACCTGATGTCTGGTACCTCTATGGCCGGTCCTCACGTTGCTGGTTCAATGGCAACCATGCGCTCCTTGTTCCCCACCTGGAGTCCTGCCGCCATCCGTTCCGCGATTATCATGACCTCAAAATATGGCGTAACCCGCGACTATGATATGAGCGAACCAACCCCCTTCATTGAAGGTAACGGACGCATTGACATGAGCAAGGCTGCATTGAGCGGATTGGTTATGGAAGAAACCTATGCCAACTATAAAGCTGCCAATCCCGCCAATGGTGGTAATCCACAAACCCTGAACATTCCAAGCTACCAAAACAGCAATTGTTTGGGCGGTTGTACGTTTGAACGAACCGTTACAAACGTTACGACTATGGACCTTGATTATGCCATTACCATCGATAAATCCGCTGATGTTAACATCACCGTGGAACCAGCTGATGGTTTTACTATTCCTGCCGGCGGTACACAGAAGCTGACTGTTACGGTCAAACCTGCTATCACTTCTGGTGGTAACTGGCAGTTTGGTCGTATTACTTTGGAAACCGATGGCGAATTTGCCAATGGCAAACCTGTTAGCGCGTCTGCCTTCACTCTGGCTGTCAAGGCCCCCGCTTCTGGCTCAACCCTGCCTGGGGAACTCTTCCTTACAACCCAGACTGCTGAAGGTGAATACGTGTTTGAAGAAGTGTACTATTCAGAAGAGATTACTGCTTTCAATACAACTCGCTTTGGCTTGGTTCCCGCGACGACCTACAACTTTGAGTTAGCTGAAGATCCGACCAATAGCGATCCATTCGATGATGTATCACAGGTTTGGTACACAACCACAACCTGCCCAACCAATCAACAACGTATGGTCGTTGAGGTTTTGGATACCACCTCTACCGACCTGGATGTCTTTGTTGGTACGGGTAATGCGCCTGTGGAAGCCTTGCTGAAAGCCTATTCAGCGAATGCTGGTTCAGCCGAGTATCTGAATATCCCCTTACCCACATTCAGTGGCACCTGTTGGATTATGGTCCAGAACTGGGAAGCTTCAGAAGCCGGCGCGTCGGATCCTGTCAAACTCGCAGTTGGTTTTGTACCCAAGACCAGCGCAAACAACTACACAGTTACCGCGCCTGCTGCAACTCCCAAACTGACCCCATTTGAAATGACTGTTGCTTACAACAATCTGCCTATGTTCGAAGATACCGATGTTTGGTACGGTTGGTTTAGCGTTGGTTCAACTGCTACCAAGAAGGATGATGTCGGCAAGCTCGACTTCAACATCTACAAGGTGGCAGCTCCCGAACCTGAAACCGAGAATATCTACTTCCCCCTGATTCTTACCAAAGAGTAATTCGGGAAAAGACTGATCACAGAGAGCCGAAAGGCTCTCTGTCCTTTTAAGGGACTCTTAGGAGGCTCATTTATAATGATTAATCGTTTGGTAAATAAATAAGTCTGCGTTCTTTATTGACTGTTTCTTTATAAACGTGGCGTAAAAAATGAGTAAAAAACTTGCATTTTGCCTCGTGGGATGGTATTATCTCAATCAGTAAGGTTCATACTTTTCGTTGCGAGAAGTGGGCATGTGTCCACTTTTTTGTTAATAAGAGGCAGTACAACTATTTGGAGAATATGGCATGAAAAGCGAATTTGCTTTAGCGTTCAACGAAATACTTGAAGACAAAGGACTTCCCAGAGAGGTGATTCTCGAAGCTATTCGGGCAGCCATGGTTTCCGCGTACCGGAAATCTGTGGGAGTGTCGGCGGCACAAGAAGTTGAAGTGGAAATTGATTTAGATAAAGGTTCCATCACCGTTTTCGCGCAGAAAGAAGTAACGGATAGTATCTTCGATGAACGTACAGAAGTTCTGTTTGAGGATGCGCGCAAAGTTGATCCAAATTGCCAATTGGGCGACTTGGTGATGGTGGAGAGTACCCCCGAAAATTTCGGGCGTATTGCCGCTCAAACAGCGCGCCAGGGCATTCAGCAAAAAATCCGTGATGCCGAACGTGCCTCACAATTTGAGTTCTTCAGCCGGCAGGTTGGTGAAGTCACCAATGGTGTCGTTCAGGCTGTTAATCCCAAGCAAGCTACGATAGGCTTAGACCTAAAAGCCGAAGGGATTATGCTGCGTAAAGACATGATTCCTGGCGAGCGCTTTAGAATCCATGACCGCATTCGTGCCTATGTATACGAAGTAAAAGATTCTCCCAAGGGTCTCGAGATTATGCTATCGCGCGCGCATCGCAACTTCCTGCGTCGCTTGCTTGAAAATGAAGTGCCTGAAATTTTCCATGGTATTGTCGAGATTCGCTCCATTGCCCGTGAGCCTGGCCAACGTGCCAAGGTGGCTGTTTCAGCAACACAAATGGGCATTGACCCTGTTGGCGCGTGTGTAGGCCAGCGCGGTGTGCGTATTCAGGCTATTGTGCGTGAATTACACGATGAAAAAATCGACGTCATCGAGTGGAGCGCGGATACCGCGGTTTATATCAGCAAGGCTATTAGCCCTGCCCGTGTTGCCGGTGTGTATCTGAACCATGGCACTGGTGAAAATAAAACCGCTACTGTTGTTGTGGCTGAAGATCAGCTTAGTCTGGCCATTGGACGTGAAGGTCAGAACGCGCGTCTGGCTGCAAAATTGACCGGCTGGCGCATTGATATCATGAGCATTCCTGAGGCAGCGCATCGTGCCCTGGTACAGCTGCGTGAAAACCCTGAACTCGCAGAATATGCCCATAGCGAAGCTGAAACTATGAGCAAGGTTGAAGAACTGCTTCAGAAGAAAGAAGAAGGACGTCCCTTGAGTTTGGAAGATAATATGCTCATCGGTCGCTTTGTGGATCGTTTTGAACGCCGTGGTGAAGAAAAACGTAAACAAATTGAGGACGCACGCGCGCTTGAAATCAAACGCATTCGCGATGAAATTGATCCGCGCGCTTTTGAACTTAACTTGCTGGATGTGTCTGAAATTAAAGAACATATTACCATTTTATTGCAGGCGGCAGGGCTGGAAACCTTTGGCGACCTCCTGTTGCAGAGCATTTTGGATCCGGATGCCATTTTAGCTTATGAGGGCATTGGTCCAAAGTCGTTTGAAAGTATTATGGAAGCGATTCCAAGGGTTGTCTTCCCTGAACTTAAAACCGAAACTGAGCCAGAGACTGAACCTGAGCCCCAAACTGAGGTTGAACCGGTAGTAGATACTGTGTTGACGGAAGATCTTGAAGCCGAAATCATCGAGCCTGAGCTTTCGCCCGTTGATGAAAGTCCTGAATTGGACCTTGTTGACGAAGAAGCATACGAAGAAGAAAAATCATTTGCTGAACTCTTCAGCCTTGAATCAGCCAAAATCAAACCTGTACAGGAAGATGATGAAGAACATCTGCTGATGACCGGCGGCAAGAAAAAGAAAGCTAAGAAAAAGAAGAGTTATACGATTGAATATGACCCTGATCAAGACCAAACCTTCAAGCAGTTTAAATACCGTGATGAAGATGATTGGGATAATTGGTAATTAGAACCTTTGAAAGTATAAGGTGGCAACAAAAAACAGTAAAAAGCCTAAGCACATTCCCCAACGCACATGCGTTGGGTGTCGTGAGGTACTCGCTAAGCGGACACTTATTCGCTTGGTGAGGACAGACGATGAAGTGCGGATTGACCTGAGTGGCAAGTTGCCCGGTCGCGGAGCTTACCTGCACGACCGAAAAAAATGTTGGGAATTAGGGCTAAAAGGACGATTAGAAAAAGCATTACGGACTGTCATCCAGGAGCAAAATATGATTGATTTGCGAAGCTTCATGGAGACATTGTCTGTTGACGACACCGGTGTTTTGCCCGGTGAAGAAGTGATTAGGTCAGAATCCGAACCAAGCGAATAAGCAAAAAGACTGAACTTGTTTTTGCTCATGCGCTCAATCAATTGGATGGGTCGGAGAATCGGAGGAAGAAATGAGCAAAGACGAGAAAATAATTCAACTACCTTATAGCATGACAGTGCGCGAGCTTTCCTCGATGCTGGATACGAGCGCGGTGCAGATTATTAAAATATTAATGTCCAATGGTGTGATGGCAAGTATCAATCAGCAGATTGATTTCGATACCGCGGCCGTTGCGGCAACAGAATTGGGTTTTGAACCACAACTTGAGCAGGAAGAAGAGGTGGTCGAAGAAAAAGGTGAGCTGCCCTTGTGGCGCCAGCTTATCGCCGATGAAGACCCCAGGGATTTGGTTGCCCGCCCGCCGGTTGTGACCATACTCGGTCACGTTGATCATGGTAAGACATCTCTGTTGGATGTCATTCGCCAGACAGATGTGGCGGGTGGTGAAGCAGGCGGTATTACCCAGCATATAGGCGCTTATCAAATCGTTCACCAGGACCGTTTAATCACTTTCTTGGATACACCAGGCCATGCCGCGTTTTCGTCTATGCGGGCCCGTGGCGCGCAAGGAGCGGATATTGTGGTGCTTGTAGTTGCCGCGGATGATGGCGTGCAACCCCAAACACGCGAAGCTGCCAACCATGCCAAAGCGGCTCAGGTTCCTATCGTGGTGGCTTTGAACAAAATTGATCGCCCTGACGCGAATCTTGAAAAAGTTAAAACCCAGTTAGCTGATATTGGTTTGCAACCCGATGAATGGGATGGCGATACTTTTGTGATGCCGGTTTCCGCGCGAACCAAAGAAGGTATCGAGGACTTGCTCGCTACCATTCTGCTCGTTGCCGATAACATCACCATCAAAGCTAATCCAAAAGGAAAGACCCTGGGAACGGTGGTTGAGGCGCAACTTGACCGCACGACCGGGCCGATGGCAACCCTGCTTGTGCAGAATGGCACGCTTAAGGTTGGCGATGTCCTGGTGGCTGGCGAAGGAACAGGGCGTATCAAAGCCATGTTTGATCAGCGCCGAAACCGGGTTTATAAGGCGGGTCCATCAACACCTGTGGTGGTTATGGGTTTAAATGCCCTGCCGAGCGCGGGTGATCTCTTTGAGGTTGTGGCTAACGACAAAGAAGGGCGCAGTATTGTTGCCCAACGCAAAGCTGAACGTGAAGCAAAACGCAGCGTCAAGCGTGTTACGCTTGAAGAACTGTTTAAAAAGTTCAAATCTGGTGAGGCAAAAGAATTGCGCCTCATTTTGAAGGCCGATGTGCAAGGCTCTTTGGAGCCCATTATCAATGAGCTTGATAAACTGGGCGAGAAAGAAAAGGACCTTTCGATTCGTGTTCTGCATGCTGAGACAGGCAATGTGACCGAAAGTGATGTTATGCTGGCTGCCGCGTCTGACGCGGTGGTGATGGGTTTCGCGGTTAGCACTGATCAAGGCGCCGAGCGTCTGGCTGAAGTTGAAGGCGTCTCAATCCGTCTTTACAACATTATTTACCGTTTGACAGAGGACGTGGAAAAAGCCTTGCAAGGTTTGCTTGAACCTGAAATGGTCGAAAAGACCATCGGACAGGCTAATGTATTGGCTTTGTTCAAAGTGTCCAAAGGTGGAACCGCGGCTGGATGTCGGATTAGCTCAGGTCATATTTTGCGCAACGCGAAAATTCGTATTTTGCGAAACGGCGTTGAAATTGCCAAATCTGAAATTTTATCCATCAGACGCGAAAAAGAGGATGTGCGGGAAGTACGTGAGAATATGGAATGCGGTATCACGTTGAAGGATTACACCGAATTCGCGGTGGGTGACGTGTTCGAAGCATTTGTGATGGAAAAATTTGGTGGATAAACTTAAAGGAGAATAAAGATGCCCCCACCTTTGAGAATGAAAAGAATTAACGACCGTGTAAAAGAAATTCTCTCGGTCGTTTTACTGACGAAAATAGAAGATCCGCGCTTGATGGCTGTTTCAATTACTGATGTGCGTGTTGACCGTGAATTGGATTACGCGAATATTTACGTTTCGTCTTTTGATAATGACTATACGTCTGAAGAAATACTGGAAGCATTAAATCGCGCATCGGGTTATCTGAAGTATGAGCTTTCCGAAGAAATTGATCTTCGGGTCATGCCCAAGTTGCGCTTCTTTTGGGATCCAACACCCCAAAGAGCTGATCGCATAGATGCCTTGTTGGCTCAAATCCGAGCAGAAAGAGGCGAGCAAGACGGCTCTACAGATGAAACTGATAACGAAAACAACCAGGATGAGGAAGATACACTTGACTGACATCGCTGTGCATGATCAAATACGCGCTGAACTGGCAAGCGCCAGGCGCATTGTTATAAGCGCTCATATCCGCCCGGATGGCGATGCGGTCGGTTCAATGCTCGGTTTAGCCCAGGCTTTGCGTGAGCAAGGGAAGATCGTGCAGACTGTTTTGCAAGACCCAGTTGATCCTAAATATGCTGGTTTAGCTGGCGCAAGGGATGTTGGAACCAGCATTAAAGAACCTTATGACTATCTGATAGTTGTTGATAGTGCCGATCGCCATAGAGTTGGCAAGGTGCTGGATGGCATAAGCAAGGTCGATTTGGTGATTGATCATCACATTAGCCATATTAATTTTGGAAAAATCGATGTCGTGGAGCCTGACAGCGAAGCGACAGCTTTGGTGCTTTATGAGTTTATGCCGCTTTGGGGTTTGCCCTTGAGCAAACAGAGCGCGGAATGCATCATGACGGGTATTCTGGCAGATACCATTGGCTTTCGCACTTCCAATACCAGCCAGAAATCCTTGCGAGCGGTTGCGGATATGATGGATTTGGGAATAAATTTGTCCGAAATCTATTTTCAGACACTCTCAAGCCGTACCATCGCGGAACTACGCTACTGGGCACAGGGTTTGAAGAAAATCAATTATGAAGATGGCTTGGTCTGGTCTGTTTTGACGCTCGAGGATCGTGCTGTCAGTGGTTATCAGGCAAACGATGACGCGGATCTTGTAAACCAGCTTTCAAGCATGCAGGGTTCCTCTATGGCGATTTTATTTAATGAACAACCCGGGAATTCGGTTAAAATCAGCTGGCGAGCTGTGCCCGGCATTGACGTTTCAGCTTTGGCATCCAGTTTTGGAGGTGGCGGACACACCGCCGCCGCTGGCGCGGATGTGCCTGGAAGCCTGGATGACGTTATGCAGGACGTTTTGACGCGAAGTAAAACATATTTGCTAAATACGATACAATAATAAAAGGTAAAAGAGTAAATGGATTACCAGGAAAACACACAAAAAAACCACAAAATAATCAATCAAACTTCTGGTGTATTGGTTATTGATAAACCAGTTGGTATGACATCTCACGATGTGGTGCAAGCTGTCCGTCGTGGAACCGGCATTCGCCGCGCGGGACATACAGGCACTTTGGATCCACGCGCTTCAGGCGTGTTGGTCGTGCTCATTGGTCCAGCTGTGCGATTGTCCGAATTTTTGACAACTTCTGAAAAGCGCTATCAGGCAGTGATGAAATTTGGCATGACCACCAGCACTTATGATACTGAAGGCACGATCACCAGCGAAGGACGTGAATACGACTTTGAGTTTGAGGAATTGGAAGAAGCTTTGACTAAATTTGTGGGTGAAGTTGAACAAACGCCACCTGTCTTTTCCGCGCTTAAGATTGATGGGCGTCGCGCGTATGAATTAGCCCGCAAGGGTGAAGACATCGAAATGGAACCGAGAATCATCACCGTGCACTCGCTTGAATTACTCGAGTGGGAACCTCCAGAGGCGGTGATTGATATTCACTGTTCTTCAGGGACCTACATTCGTTCACTGGCGCATGATTTAGGTGAAGAAATGGGCTCTGGCGCGACATTAATCAATTTGCGTCGCACAAAAAACGGACGTTTTACGCTTCGCGATTCGGTCAGTTTGCGCAAGCTCGAAGAAGCTTTTGCTAACGGTGATTGGTATCGTTACTTAATCCCTGCGGCTGAAGCACTCGCGGATTGGTATACTGTTGAACTAACTTTTGAGCAAGTGGATGATGTTCGTCATGGGCACCGTGTTCCAGCTTTGGAACCGATGGAGCCAGGTAGCATGGCACGAGCGATTAGCCAGGAAGGCGAGTTGGTCGCGCTGGTCGAATACATTGAAGAAGACCAGGAATGGCAGCCCCGCAAGGTCTTCATGATGTAATAAAGTTCAGAAAGTTGCAATAAACCTGTAAACAAATACAGCCCGCGCGAAAAGACCGCGGGCTTTTTTGTACAAAGACGATTAGAAAAATGAACCATAGATTTGTGTGAAAAACGGACTCAATAGAGTAGAATAGACTTATGATTTGCGACACAAAGTTTACGATGGGGTGGCCACCGCGCGGAGACATGCCAGTCTGGCTCACCGTCGGGAATTTTGATGGTGTTCATCTTGGTCATCAGGCGCTTATTCACCAGCTTATTGACCACGCGAAAGCAGACAATGCGGAATCAATGCTGATTAACTTTTGGCCAAACCCGAAGGTCTATTTTTCGGGGGAATCCGGTTTTTATCTGACCACGCGAGCCGAAAAAACGGGATTTCTTTCAAAACTTGGTATTGACGATGTCGTAACGCTTGATTTTGATGAAAAGATGGCGGTGATGGATGCCGCGACCTTTTTAGCTGAACTGAAGCGAAAGATCAACCTAAAGGGTATCGTGGTTGGCACAGACTTCGCGTTCGGGCGTCAAAGGCATGGCACAACAGAGCTTTTGGCTGATTTGTGTGTAGATATGGCAATCGAGCTTGTGATTTTTCCTCCCTTTATGCTTGAGGAAAGTCCGGTTTCTTCTTCACGTATTCGATTTGCGTTGAATGAGGGAAACGTGGATGAAGCCACGCGTCTCCTGGGACGACCCTACGCGATGTGCTCGAAAGTCATTAGTGGTGAACGCGTTGGCAGGTCTATTGGCGTTCCCACCGCGAATTTACAACTCGACCCTGATAAATATCTGCCCAAAAAAGGGGTTTATGCTACCATCGCGAGGCTTCGAAAAAAAGACTATTCAGCGGTGACCAACGTTGGTGTCCGGCCGACGTTTGGCGCGGATTTTATAACGAGTGTTGAGACGCTTATTTTGGATTTTGATGATGATATCTATGGCGAAGATTTACGGGTAGAATTTATACAATGGCTGCGCCCGGAAAAGAAATTCCACACGGTGCAGGATTTAGTTAATCAAATTGAAGAAGACAAAACCGCTACCAGGAGGATTTTTGAAAATGGACTTAAGTAGAAGAGTTTACAGACTGAGCCCCAGACAATTTGGCGCGGAAACCATCGCTGTCGCCTTCGCGAAGACTTCGCGTTCGCCTGAGCCATTTGACCTTATTGCCAATGAGCTCAATGATGATACAAGCCGGGAATTCAGTGAAAAATGGATTGTAGGTTATGGACATTCCAGCGTTGCTGAACATGCTGTTTTGCATCTTGCGCTCGAAAATGTGTCTCGTCTGGCGATTGAAACTGTTGAAGCGAACCGACTGGCATCCTATACTGAAAAATCAACCCGTTATCAGGAATGGGATCCAAACGCTTTTGTTGTGCCACCAGAAATTGTTGGCACTGAGTTCGAAACCCCATATCGCGCCTACATGCGCGCGAATTTTGATTTTTATGCCAAAGCCCTGGAGGCGCTCCGTCCATGGGGTGAAGCCAATACGCCCCGAAAAGAAAAGGAAAGTGAACGTGCCTGGGCTAACCGGGCCCGTGTAAAGGCGGTGGATGTGGCGCGGTTTGTGCTACCGATGGCGGCGATGGCGAATGTGGGTGTGACCATGAACGCGCGTACTCTGGAATACGCGATTAAGAAAATGCTCTCTTCCGAGCTTGAAGAAGTTCGCCAGATTGGCATGGAAATCAAACGTGTCTCAACGGAAGAGTTGCCTACCTTGGTTAAGTATGCTGATGAAATCGAACATTTGCCAGCTCTGCGCGATCACTGCCGCTGGTTTGCCAATCGCATTGATACGCCAACTCAACATGAATGGTGTAAGATGGATAACTTCGAGACGCATGGTGAAGAACGTATTTTGGCAGCTGCTTTGTATCGTTTTGGAAAACACAGTTTTTCGGATTGTCTTGAGCATGTGATGAAGATGTCATCCGAAGACAAGCAGGCACTTGTTGACGCGATTTTTGAAGGCATGAGCCCCTTTGACGTGCCCATTCGTGAACTCGAATATGCTAACGTGAATTTCGATTTGATTATGGATCAAGGCGCTTACTTTGAGTTTAAGCGTCATCGCATGATGACCCAGACTCCTCAGGATCTTAACACCCACCTGGGTTATAGCGTGCCCCTGGCGATTACCGAAGCCGGTATTGAACACGAATACCGCGCTATCATGCGCAAAGCGAATGAGGTCTTTGACCTTATTGCTCAATGGAATCCGCAGGTGGCCGCTTATGTTGTGCCGAATGCTTATAACCGTCGTGTGCTGTGTCAGACCAATTTGCGCGCTCTCAGTCATTTCGTCAGTCTGCGCACGGCTGGTAACGCGCATTTTTCGATTAGAAGAGTCGCGCGGGGAATGCTGGAAGTTCTCAGTGAGCACTATCCCTTGATCTCTGGCAAAATTCAATTGAAGAATGCTGAAACCAGTCAGGGACTGACTGAAGCGTTTTTTACAGCAGTCGCGGATTTACCTTAGCCAAGAAAACGGGCACTTCGTCTCTACTGAGAAAAAAAAGGCTAATCAGACTATAATTAGGCATAGAAACAAAGGAGTTATTTATGAATAAAAGACTATCGTTAATCCTCTTGGTGATTTTTGTTTTGAGCGTGACCCTCGTTGCGTGCTCGAAACCAGAAGACTCTAACTCTACAGTACACTTGCCCATGGTTGGGTCGGCGGGGTCAGAGGGCCAACCTGCTGGTGCTGAGTCCCAAACATCCGCTGGAGAGGCTTACCCTATTGAGGGTCAGGTTACTATGATGCAATCAACTTACCCCATCGATAAAAGCAGCCCATCTTATGATGCTGAAATGGAAGAATGGGTAAAATCACTTCTTGGCGACAAACACACGCTCGATTTCATTTTGTCTCAAAATAAAACCGAGGCTGAATGGCGCGAACTCTTCCAGAACGCTAATCATCAACACCTCAATCTAAATGGTACATCGCTGGATGTGTTGGTTGAATGGCTGCTGGAAAAATCAAAATAAATGAACTGATTGAATAATAAGGCAGCCTGGCTGCCTTTTTTTAAATGTTCATCAGAAGCAATCATTGGAGTAACGGTGTGCGGTAGATTTACAATGGCGATTGATACCGAACAGCTGCAAATGAAGCTGAACTTAGGCGCGATGCCTGAGCTTTGGGAGAAACGCTATAACATCGCGCCATCGCAATACATCGCCACAGTGCCCTTTGCGGACTCGCGAAATGTCGTCTATATGCGTTGGGGTCTTGTTCCCTTTTGGGCACAGGATCCTGCTATTGGCAATCGGATGATTAACGCGCGTGCTGAGAGTGTCGCTGAAAAACCCTCTTTTCGTGCTTCTTTTAAAAACAAACGCTGTCTTATATTGGCGGATGGTTTCTATGAATGGCAGAAAACCACGCAAGGCAAAGGCTCTGTTCCCTATTATTTCACGCTCAAATCAGGCGAGCCATTCGCGTTTGCTGGCTTGTGGGATGATTGGGAACCTAAAGGGGTCTCATCGCAGCCGGGTATTCCAGGGCTGACAACCTGCACCATTATTACTACCCAGGCGAATCGCGTTGTCGCGCCCATCCATCCCCGCATGCCTGTTATCTTGACCAAAGACCGCATGTGGCAATGGTTGCAAGCCACAAATGAGGCTGAAAAACTGGCGCTTCTTAAACCACTGGACCCGGATCTCTTGCAAGCCTGGCAGGTGGGTTCTGAGGTGAATAGTCCAAACAATAATGACGAATATTTAATCGACCCCGTTGAAGGGACGAATCGAAACCAAAGCACACAGGAGTTGCTGCTATGAAGAAAACTCAAAAGTATGTTTTATCATTAACCGTTTTTGTTTTGATTATTGGATTGCTGAACGCGTGTCAGCCAAAACCACCTAAAAACTGGTGGCGGGATGTCGTTTTTTACGAATTATTTGTGCGCTCGTTCAAAGACAGCAACGGTGACGGAATTGGCGACTTTAATGGCATTATTGAAATGCTGGATTATCTCAATGATGGCGATCCTGATACGACTGACGACCTGGGCGTTGGCGGTATATGGCTGATGCCAATTAATCCTTCACCAAGTTATCATGGCTATGATGTATCTGATTATAAAGCTGTGAATCCGGACTATGGCACTTTAGAAGATTTTAAAAATTTGATAGAGGAATGCCATAAACGCGGTATTCGCGTGGTGATGGATTTTGTGATCAATCATACATCATCGGATCATCCCTGGTTTGTCAGCTCCAAAGACCCTGAAAGTGATTACCGCGACTGGTATGTTTGGTCAGAAAAACGTCCGAATAACACTGCGGGGCCATGGGGTTCGAATGCCTGGTACCAATCGAACGGTCAATGGTACTACGCGCCATTCTGGAGCGAAATGCCTGATTTAAATTATCAGAATCCTGATGTGACCGAAGCGATTTATGATGCGACAAAATTCTGGCTTGGTTTAGGTGTGGATGGCTTTCGGGTGGATGCCGCGCGCTATTTGTATGAAGAAGGCTATATCATGCAGGATTCTCCAAAGACCATACAGTGGTTTCAGGATTGGCACAGTTACTATCTGGAACATAACAGTCGCGCTTATACGGTGGGCGAAGTATGGGCGGATACAAGTTTAATAAAACGCTACAACCAACCGACAAAAGGCATGGAGCAGTACTTTATGTTCGATTTGGCAAAGGACCTGGTCGGTTCGGTTTACTCGCCAAGTGCCTGGCGGGCGACGAAAGCCTTCGAGAAAGCCCTGGACGCTTTTCCTGATGGGAATTTTGCCAGCTTTTTAACGAATCATGATCAAAATCGCCTGGCCAGTGTGCTTGAAGAAGACCTTACAAAGCAAAAATTGGCTGCCTTTTTGCTGCTTACTGGCCCTGGCACGCCTTACCTTTATTATGGTGAAGAAATTGGCATGACTGGCATAAAGCCGGATGAGGACATTCGCAAACCGATGCAATGGTCTGATAAAAACTACGGTGGTTTTTCAAAAAACATCCCGTGGCGAAAGTTGAATGATGGTTGGACGGTGAACAACGTGGAATCACAAAACGCGGATCCCAACTCGCTCTTGAATTGGTATCGGCAATTAATCCATTTGCGCAACACGCAAGCGGCGATACGTCAGGGAGCGTATTTGCCCATAACGTCTGATTGCCGTTCGCTCTACGTTGCTTTGCGTGTGGAAGGAAATCAGCCATTATTGGCGATTGCCAACCTCAAAGACGAAGCTATTCAAGGCTGTAGCTTGAGTCTCAACGAAAGCCCTCTGAGTGGAACCTACCAAACGGATAGTTTGATGGGTAATCTGATTTTTGAAACCATTCGTTTTGGCGAAAATGGTCAGCTAAACGAATGGAAAATCGGGTCTGAGATAGGTGCTGGAGAGGTCTTTATTATTAGCCTTAAAAAGTAATTTTTGGAGGATTTATGGCAGAAAAAGCCTATTATATTAACGACAACCCACGCGAAACGGTTGAACTAAGTTTGGATGATGGTCGCGTGATTACAGGACAACGTCATGGCACCCTGGAATCTTTTGCTCAGGTGGTGCAAGTCGAAGGGGAACCGATTATTGTCGGGGCGATATTGGATGGATCTTTGCGGGAATTAACCTATAAGATGGAAAGAGATGG
>Ga0123334_1001668_pt1 | contig 27231 bp, 19 predicted proteins | sample BiotimSIPDNA_FD_89706 | JGI IMG/M metagenome (GOLD analysis project Ga0123334, IMG submission 89706) | Anaerobic biogas reactor microbial communites from Washington, USA - Biogas_R1 time_0 SIP DNA | ecosystem: Engineered > Bioreactor > Anaerobic > Unclassified | place: Washington, USA... | reverse complement strand
GGCCTCGCTGGTCAAATACTCGACCTTGGCACGTGGATCTTTCCTCAGCGTCTCATGCGCGATGGATTGCAGCAAGTGGGTCTTTCCAAGGCCGATGGTGCTGTGAACCAGAAGCGGATTGTACGCGGTACCTGGCGATTTGGCAACCGCCAGGCAGGCGCTGTACGCAAAACGGCTACTGTCGCCAACCACAAACTGGTCAAATGTGTAGCGCTTGTTCAAGGATGGAGACAACACGTCGCCATCGTGGACGCGATGCTTCGAGCCGCTGTCAACTCCAGTTGATGCGACTTTCGACTTGGATGACGGCTTCGCAACTTCGGCAACCTCAATGCGTTGCTCCGGCAACTCGTGACCGCTCTCAAACACCACCTTCAAACGCAATCCGCAACTCGTCTCCATGGACTCGCGAATCAAATCCGAATAATGGTTCGTCAGCCATTCGCTGAACAATTCGCTCGATACGCCAAGATATGCGACACCGCCTTCCAAGCGAAGGGGAACAATCCCGGAAATCCAGCGGTCGTAAGTATCTGCATTCAGTCGTTTCCTTAATATTTCAGTGGTTCCTAACCATATATCTATAATGTCTTCCATGTTATTTCGCAGCTCTCATCGTTGGCACTCCCTGGTTTTCCGGATATTATCAAGCCCGTTTTCAAGACAAAACGCTTCCGGGAATTCTTTTGGTCGATACATTCAAGGTAATAACTCTAATCAACTTCGCAAGTCTTTCCATGACGTTTTTTTCACATGGATTTTTCATTGACATCCATAAGTCTTTGATGTTACGCTTCAAAACAAGTTATCAACAGTTTGTTAACAACTCAAAACCCACTCTACAGCATATCCATCAAAAAAAATCAACCCATTTTGAATACAAAATTTAACTTTGTTTGTAAAACCCTGATTTCCAAAGATAAACAACACCAAACTTTTTTACAGGTCGATTTTAACTTTTAAATATTCGCTAAAATTCACTTGCCACCATTCAGCAACGGATCGCAAAAAGGCCCCAAAGTGACTCAAAAAGACAACCCACGAAACACGCCTCGAAAACATCGGGACTTACGACAAGCCACCGCCAACTTCCTCCCCACCACGCGTCGTGAAATGGAACTAAGGCATTGGGACGAACTGGATATCCTCCTGGTGTCCGGGGACGCCTACGTCGACCATCCAGGCTTTGGCGTCCCCCTGCTGGGACGCCTGTTGGAAAGTCGTGGCTACAAGGTCGGAATCATTGACCAACCAGACTGGACATCGCAGGACGACATAGCCAGGCTCGGCAAACCCAGGCTATTTTGCGGCATCGCCTCTGGTGCCCTCGATTCCATGTTGGCGCACTACACTGCCTTTCGCAAAAAGCGGAGTGACGACGCATGCACGCCAGGCGGTCTCGCGGGCAAGCGCCCCAACCGAGCCTCCATCGTCTACGCCAACTTGATCCGAGCCGCCTTCCCAGGCACGCCCATTGCCATTGGAGGCGTCGAGGCATCGCTCAGGAAAGCTGCGCATTACGACTTCTGGACCGACGCGCTCAGGCGATCGATCCTCCTCGACGCCAAGGCAGACATCCTGATCTACGGAATGGGAGAAAGGCAAATCCTGCAAATCGCCGAAAACCTCAACAACGGCATGCCGCTGGACAACATTCCGGGAACTGTCGTCGCCACCTCGACACCTGAACAATTCTCACCACTGCCTAGCTACGACGACATCCTCCAAGACAAGTCCCTCCTGGTCAACGCGACCCTGCAACTTGAAAGCCACTTCCATACTGGAACCGAACCTCTTGCCCAACGCCACGGTAATCAAGCCATCCTAATCCAACCGTCCGCCGAACCACTGACCACCGAGGAACTGGACCAACTCTACCAGTTCCCCTTCACCAGGGAACAGCACCCGAAATATACTCAACCCGTACCTGCACTGGATATGCTCAAATTCAGCATCACAGCCGTCAGAGGATGTGCCGGCGCCTGTGCGTTCTGCTCAATCGCGCAACACCAAGGACGTAGAATCTCTTCCAGGTCGGCTGAATCCCTGGCGGCGGAAATCGAAAAGCTCACCAGCCACAAGGACTGGAAAGGACATGTCAGCGATGTCGGGGGACCAACAGCCAACCTATGGGGAGCGACATGCAGCGTCAATGCCGAAAAATGCAAACGCCAAAGCTGCCTCACCCCAAGCATCTGCCCCAACCTGAAGCTCAATCTAAAGGCTTATGTCGAACTACTGGAAAAACTCAACGCAATCCCCAATGTAAAAACCGTCTCGGTAGCCAGTGGAATCAGGCACGATGCCGCGCAAACTGAACCGAAAGCGGCAAAAAAACTCATCGCAAAATTCATCTCAGGACACCTGAAACTGGCGCCGGAACACTGTGACGACAAAATCCTCAAGCTGATGAGAAAGCCAAAATTCAGCTCCTTCGAAAACTTTCTGGAATTTTTCCAGAACACAAGTTACGAACACGGCAAGCAACAGTATATTATCCCCTTTATTATAAGCGCCTATCCCGGATGTGGCATGGAGGAGATGAAGACCGTTGCAAGCTGGTTCCGCCAACGAGGCTGGAAGCCACAGCAAGTCCAATGCTTCATCCCGACGCCCGGGACGCTGGCAACAGCGATGTTCTACGCGGAATGCGACCAAAACGGAAACCATATCTACGTACCTAAGACCGATCGCGAGCGAGAAGACCAGCACGCCATGCTTTTCGAAAACAGACGCAAGCCACAAAAGAAAAACATTCAACGAAGAGGCAAGTGAATGATGACGGACAACATCGCATCAGCACAGTCAACCCGGGGATTTGACATCGCATCCCTTTGCGCCGCAATGGATGACCTCAATGCGTCAGACCTCTTCCTCTCGGCAGGACGAAAACCAACGGCTAGAATCGCAGGAATCGTCAGAAACCTAGATGCCCCAGTACTGGCCGAAAGCGACTTCCAAGCCTTCTTCAAAAACCATCTCCCGCCAAAAGCATGGAATGATTTCCTCGAAAAACGAGACTGGGACCTAGGGGCAAACGTCGGAAAAGCAGGACGTTTCAGGCTCAACTGCTCATTCCAAAGGGGAAACCCGACAATGGCGATCCGTCGAATCCCATCGGGAAACATCGACGCAAAAAAACTCCTCATCTCAGATCAAGTCCTTAAATTTGCCGAAGAACCACGTGGGCTGATCCTCATCACAGGCGCAACAGGATCGGGTAAATCCACGACGCTCGCCGCCCTGCTCAACCACATCAACAAGAAATTCAACAAGCACATCGTCACCATCGAAGATCCAATCGAATTCGTACACAACGACATCTGCGCCGTCATCGACCAACGGGAAATCGGAACCGATACCAACGACTATCCGACCGCCCTCAAATACGTCGTCCGGCAAAATCCCGACGTGATCATCCTCGGCGAAATGCGCGATCCCGAAACGACGCAAATCGCCATCAACGCAGCATTGACAGGACACCTTGTCGCTGCGACCATGCATACGGTTGACGCCAGGCAGTCGATCGAGCGCATCCTCAACCTGCTCCCGGAAGACCAGCGCGACCAAGTCGCCCAAGACCTGTCCATGACCCTCAAGGCAATCGTCGCGCAACGCTTGATTCCCGCCAAGGACGGAGAACGACGCGTACCGGCCTTCGAAATCCTCAAGGTCATCCCGCTAGCACGAAAGGTCATCGCAAGGCAGGACATCGAAGCGATTGACGAAATCATCAAGGGTGGCTCGCAAGGCGGGCTGCAATCCTTCAACCGAGATATCCTCAGGCTATACCAAAACGACTTGATCGACCTGGACAACGCACTCGCAGCCGCATCGAACAAAGACGAATTCGTCCTGCTGGCGCAGGGAATGGAAACCGGTATCGACACCTTCAGAAACTACTCAGCCGATCCGGACAGCGGCATCTCGATCAAAAAGCTCCTCCGGGACGCAATCCGCTACGGGGCATCAGACCTCATCCTGACAAAAGGTTCGCCGCCAGTGATCAGGCTCGATGGCCGAATCAGACCCTTGGACATGCCAACGTTGACACCGGTCGACACGCAAAAACTGCTCTTCTCAGTGCTATCCTTCACACAAAGAGCCGTGTTCGAAGAACAACGGGAAATCGACTTCGCACTGAGCGTCAAGGGAATCGACGGCGAAAACGATGAGCGAGAATTCAGGTTCAGGGTCAACGGATTCTTCCAGAAAGGAGCCGTCGCGGCAGCGCTCAGAATCATCCCGTCCCATATTCCATCAACCGAGGAAATCGGCCTCCCGCCCGCAGTCGCATCGCTCTACAACAGGCGGCAGGGGCTCGTCCTATTCGTCGGACCGACAGGTTCAGGCAAATCAACCTCAATGGCCGCCTTGATCGACAAGATCAACAGCACCAGGCCATGCCACATCATCACCATCGAAGACCCAATCGAATTCGTGCACGACCACAAACAGGCGATCATCGAACAACGGGAAATCAATTCCGACACCATGTCCTTCCAAAATGCCTTGAAGTACGTCTTGAGGCAGGATCCCGACGTCATCCTCGTCGGCGAAATGCGCGATCCCGAAACGATCGCCACCGTGCTCACCGCAGCTGAAACAGGACACCTGGTCTTTGCAACACTTCATACCAATGACGTCATGCAAAGCGTTGACAGAATCATCGACGTCTTCCCCTCGGAGCGGCAAGGGCAGATCCGTTCCCAATTGGCCGCGTGCCTGGAAGCGATCGTTTCCCAGCGCCTGATCCTCAGGAAGGACCAGTCAAAGGGACGTGTCGCCGCCTTCGAAATCCTCTTGGGCACCCACGCGATCAAGGCGCTGATCAGGGACAAGAAAACCCACCAGATCGCCGCCATGATGGAAACCTCCGCAAAGGACGGAATGATCACCATGGAACGCGCACTCAGAAACCTCTTCGAACAAGGTGAAATCACGCGGGAAGAACTCCTCAGCAACTGTCCACAGGCAGCTTTCTCGCTGCTTCAATAGTAACAACAAACAACAAAAGCGACAAAACAATGGAAAACAACTTCGCAATCAGGAACGCAGTGCTTTTCGATGGTCTGGGCAATCCTTCTTACCCGGCTGATCTCGTCGTCAATGACGGCATCATCGAATCGATCGCAGTGGCTGGGTCATCGGTCAAGCAAAACATCCCCTCAATAGACGCAAACGGCCTAGCGCTGGCGCCGGGATTCATCGACGCGCACTCGCATTCTGACAATACTGTGGTCAACAACCCCACAGCGGACGCGAAAATCTCCCAAGGGGTCACCACTGAAATCGTTGGAAACTGCGGTTCTTCAAGCACCATTGAAAAATGCAACAACTGGTCTTGCCTTAGCGAATACGCCCAATACCTGAATAGCAGAAAGCCGGCCGTCAATATCGCCGCGCTCGCCGGACACAATTCTATCAGAACAATGGTGATGGGCTATGAAAACAGATTCGCCACCCGGGAAGAAATCAAAAAGATGAAGGACATCCTAGTGCAAGCGCTCGAACAGGGCGCGGCAGGATTCGCATCGGGACTCTGGTACCTCCCAGGAAAGTATTCCGACATGGACGAAGTCGTCGAAATCGCAACAGCGCTCAAGGGAACCGGCAAACCTTACGTCACGCACATGAGGTCGGAAGGCGATGGAATTCTCGATGCGCTCGACGAGGCGTTCACCATCGCGGCCGCAGGTGACAATAGACTACAAGTCTCGCATATCAAGGCGTCGCCAAGACGTGATTGGCATAAGATCGACGATGTCATTAGAATGATTGAAAATGCACAAGAGAGGGGAATGAGCGTATACGCAGACAGATACCCGTACATATACTCGTGCACAACGCTCAGAATGATCCTTCCGGCACCATGGGACCCGATCGCCGATGTCCAAAAGTTCCTCGCGGAAGGCGACAACATGACGATCGTCGCGGAAACCCTGGACAAATTCAACGATGTCGAGAACGACTGGAAGAAAGTTGTCATTACCAACTCCATCGAGGCGCACAAGCAATTCTGTGGTCTGACACTCTATGAAATAGCCCAAAAACTGAACATGACGCCTGGGCAAGCGACGGTCAAGCTCCTTTCGGAAGCCTCGCCAAGCGCCGCCTACGGCAAAATGTCAGAGGACAACATGAGGCGCTTCCTCGCAACACCTTGGGTCGTTGCGGGATCCGATGCTTCCTGCGTCGCTTTCGACTATTCCGCAGGAAGAGCGCACCCAAGGGCCTTTGGAACATTCCCGCGATTCTTCCAGATCGCAAGGCAATTCGCGCCAGACGAAGAAGTGATCAGAAGAATGACATCCCTCACTGCCGAAATCTTCAACATCAAAAAACGTGGTGCACTGATCCCAGGCAATTTCGCGGACATGGTTCTCTTCGAGCCAGATGCCTATACATGCGACTTCGATTTCGCCAACCCCCACTCCAGGGCAAAGGGAGTCAAGTACGTCTTCGTCAACGGAAAACTCGCCTTTGACAACGACGATCCAACACGCCGTATCCAGGCAGGGACATTCCTCCCAATCCCAAATAAAAACTAATCCCAAATCCGCGTTTCCGCGTCAAAAAACAAACGACATTCTCAAGTACGGGCACCCCGGGTGCTCGTACTTGAGACCAAAACAACTAAAAAAGCCCTCCCGGGTCGATTCCCGGAGGGCTTTCAAGTTTTGTTTGTTCGATCGGGTCAATCCCAGCCTTTGATTTCGGCGACGTGGGGGAATGAAGGTTGGATCAGCTTCCTGATGGCGATCGCGTATTCGCGGATCTCCCATTGGGCGTGTTCGCTGTCGCGGAGATCGATGAATTTGAGCAGGTTGTTGAGATCGACTGTTGCCCAAAACGTCGTCATCAGGTTTTGCGGGAGGACACCTCGCGCCTGCTCACGGCAGACGCCTCGCGCCAGCAAGTCTTCGTAGAGCGCGAAAGCTTCTTCGTGGTGTTTGCGGATCAGTTCCTTGCAGGCGTCCTGGTCAACGTTGACGGCTTCCCGCGAGGCTTGCCGATCGCTTTCGGCCTGTTCGCGCAACATCGGAGGCACGTAGAATTCAATATCGACATCGGTGTACCTGCGCGAGATTTCGTTATAGCTCCAGGTACGATGGCGATGCCATTGGGAGCGAATGAACATCGGGCAGTGGACGAGGAACGTAAAGACCACGTGCTCCAGCGGGCTGGTATGGTGATTGGCGATCAGGTACTTGACCAAAGCCGCGTCACGCTTGTCCATTTGGGTACGGATCTTGCCAAAGGAGACTCTGGCGGCATTGACGATGCTTGTCTCGGTACCCATTTGGTCCACAAGCCCAACCCATCCCTGTCCTCCAAGCACCTTGATATGATTTGTCGGCGGAACATTCACATTGTCTTCAGACATCAGATGCCTCCTTTCAGCGTAGAGTTCAGGGGGTTGTAAAACTTATTTGAAAACCTTTGGTCACCTTTCGGACAATTTCGGGAACAGATAGTCAACGCAGCTGTTCATCGTTCCGAGTTTTCCGTAATCGGCTTCGGGGACTTCGATTCCGTAGCGTTTTCTGATTTCCATCACCACGTCCAAAAAATCCATTGATTCGAGTTTTCCCCTGAGGCTTTCATCGGGCGTAAGGGTTGACCAGTCTTCATCGGGATTGATTTCGGTGACGATTTCGATCAAGGCATCGAAGATTTCTTCGCGTGTCATCGTTTGTGTGCTCCTTTTCTCTTTCTATTAACGTACAATCGTTTTTTGAAACGTCCACTATGCCAACGCAAGAATTACGCATCAAATCGTTTGACAATGAGGACGCAATTGATTCCCATCATCCCGAATGAATTGTTGAGAATCGCGTTGATCTTCCCTGCCTCTCTCGGCTGATTGAGCACGAGCCCAGGCAATTCGCATCGAGGATCCAGCTCGTCAACGTTTATGGTCGGATGGACGATGCCATCATCGAAGGAAGGCAGATTTCCCACCAGCTCCAAGGCTCCGGCGGCTCCCATGCAGTGACCTATGAAGCTTTTCGTATTATTGACGAAGGTGTGGTCGCAAGCCTGGTCGAAGACTGCCGCGATGGCCTGGCATTCCCTGACGTCTCCCATCGGGGTACCCGTCGCATGGGTATTGATCAGATCGATGTCACGGGGTGTCATTTCGGCTCTTTGGATTGCTTCTTTCATGCATTCGGCCTGGCGTTCCGGATTTGGGAGCACCATGTCGCTGGCATCTGAATTGTAGCACCATCCCGCGATTTCGCCGTAGATCTTTGCACCTCGCGCCTTGGCTTTATCCAATCGTTCAAGCACGACAATTGCGCCGCCCTCCGAAACCACGATTCCGTTTCGCGCCATATCGAAGGGACGCGACGCCTTCGCAGAATCCTCGTGGGACGCCAACGCAGTCTGGCTGGCAAACGCCGCAAAGATCCCGAAGGTCTGCGGGCTTTCGCTGACGCCACCCGCAAAGGCAACGTCAACTTCGCCGAGAAGAACTTGCTGGACACCTGTGACAATGCCAAGATTCCCGGCGGCACAAGCCGCGCCCAGCGTGAAATGAGGCCCTGTCAACGACAGGTTCAGGGTCACTTCACCGGCGGGATTGTTGGCGACGGTCCGGGGGTTGTGGTAGTGAGACCAGTACTTCGTCTGGTAGTCGTACTTGCTCAACTCGTAGATCTCGTTTTCAGTCTCGACGTTGCCGTGCTCGGTAATGCCAATGAAAACGCCGACACGATTCCGGGCGTAGTCTTCATCCAGCTGCAACCCCGCATCGGCAATCGCCTCGTTGACGCAATAGATCGATATCGAGCCGGCACGGGTGCCAACCCGCAATTCCTTGCGCTTCTGATACCGAGTCGCCTCAAAATTGCACAGGCCGGCTATGGTTTCACCAAAGTACCGAACAGAATACGGAACCACGCCCGACACCCCATTCAGCAAATTCGACCTGAACTCACTCAGCGAATTCCCGTTCGGGGCCGTCAGGCCAACTCCAGTTATGACTACGCGCTCTCGATCGCTTTTCATCTCGTGATTCTTTCCATCCTGAAATGACTTCCGATGGCAACCTCGCTGCAACGAGTTGCCTACGCTAAAAAAACGTCCGCGCGCTATAGTTGCAAACCCGCGGACGTCTTACCGATGTCGTGAACGGAAGCGGAAAAAATGATATTTCGTACATCCGTCTTCGTTGTCTGTAAACTTATTCGGCAACGACCTTGGCTGACTCGATCATCTTCTGCGTTTCCAGTGGACGCCTCAACAAGGCGCGCAACTGGTCGCTCTGAAGCTTCTCAACGGCTTCTTCGCTCATGCCCATCTTGACCAAGCGCGCCTTGTGAACCTTGATGCGCCTGCGCTTCTCCGCGCCTTTCTTCTTGGGGCGAACTTCGTTCTTGTTTCTAAATGTACTGGTTGCCATCGTCGTTCCTCTTATGATCTCGTGGATTATCTGAAATAATCGTTATTTTTCGTGAAGTGTTTAATATACTCCGACCTGTCCCAATTGCCAACTGAGCGAACAGATTTAATTGCGTCCTCATCGCGGGAATCCATTGTCCTCGATGCGCTTTCCAACATCGACCAACGTTGTCACGTCCTCGTAGTCCAGGGAGCCGTCAGGCATCAACGCCGTGCCCACAAGCAAGTTCCCATCCGCCTTGCAGACCTTCGCCAATTGCGACCATACCCCGTCTTCGCGAAGATGCTTTCCGGCCGACTCAACATGATATCCCCATGCCTTGCCGCCCATGCTGAGCCGGTATTCCAAGGTCTTGCCGGTATTGCGATGGATCCACCCACGCTCCAATTCAGGCGCATCCTCCGCCGGCGCATCCTCGCCGCAACAGAGGAAATCCTCGCTTCCGACGAGACCCTGCCCCAAGGATACAAGCACCTGAGGCTGTATGTGGTGGATGTAGCGAATCACATTCTCCGATTCGAAATGCTCGGCCAAGGCATGGGAACCAACCTGATCGGCACCTTCGAGGCAAATCGCGGCCAACGAACCGTATTGAGTCAGCAATTCCTCCAATTGACCGTACACGAACTCGCGGTACCGCTCCAAGTCGGCAACGGTCAAGTCGCGACCTGGACGAGGTCCTTGCTCGTGATTCATGTCCGTGCCAAGAGAATACTGAACGCACAACCCGATCCCGTGATACTCGCATGCCGACGCCAATTCGCCGAGCAAGTCGCGACGCGCCTTCGAAGCCGCGCTGTTGAATGATGAACGACTCGTATTGAACAATGAAAACCCATCCTCGCCACGAGCCGTGAAGCGTATGTAGCGCATCCCGCTGGCAATGGCGAATTCTACCAACTCCAGCGCATCAAACCGCGCACAGGTGAACAGATCCGTCAATGCACGATATTCGGATTCCTTCAACCCGCCCTCGCACAGGACTCGTTCGCCACGCCCAAGCAACGAGTACAATCCAAAGTGAATCCCAAGACCATAGCGAGCATCGCGAAACCACGACGCACCTGCGAGACGTGCGTCCTCGCGATACAAGGACGCGTAGTCGAACAGGTAGGTAGGAGTCGCATCAATCTCATTATCCTGCGGAACAAGAACGGAAATAGGTCTTTTCATCTGTAGTCCCCCTCAAGCCTCCCCTTGTTGCCTCAAGCCTTGAACCGAGGCATCGGGAAGCGCTTTGTCAATTCGTTCACTTCAGCCTTGACCTGGGCGATCACGTCCGCATTGTCGATGTGTTCCACCACTCTGGTGATGAAATCGGCAATGGTGACCATTTCGGCTTCCTTGAGTCCCCTGGTGGTGACTGCCGGAGTGCCGACTCGGAGGCCGCTTGTGACGGTCGGCTTGGCCGGATCGAACGGAATCAGGTTCATGTTTACTGTAATGTCCGCCTGGTCAAGCGCCGTTGCGGCATCCTTTCCGCTGACGCCTTTCGGCCTGAGGTCAACCAGCATCAGGTGGTTGTCAGTGCCGCCGGACACGATTCTGAAGCCGCGCTCAGCCAACGCATTTGCCAGGCACGCCGCATTCAGCTTGATTTGTTTTTGATAGGTCTTGAAATCATCGCTCATCGCTTCCTTGAAGCAGACTGCCTTGCCGGCGATGATGTGCATCAAGGGACCGCCTTGGATGCCGGGGAAAACCTGGGAATTGATCTTCTTGATCAGGTCCGCCTTGGCAAGGATCAAGCCGCCCCGGGGTCCCCTGAGGGTCTTGTGCGTCGTGGTCGTCACGATATCGCAATACGGAACCGGGCTGGGATGAACGCCTGCGGCAACCAATCCCGCGATGTGGGCCATGTCAACCATGAAGTACGCGCCGACCTTGTCTGCAATCTCACGCATGCGCGGGAAATCGATGATCCTGGGATAGGCGCTGGCGCCGGCAAGCAATAGCTTCGGCTTGCATTCCATCGCCATCTTCTCGATTTCGTCGTAATCCAGGAATTCGGTTTTCGGATCAACTCCATAGCCGACGAAATTGTAGGTTCGTCCCGAGAAGTTGACCTTGTGCCCATGGGTCAGGTGTCCGCCATGGTCCAGGCTCATGCCCAGGACGGTATCGCCGGGTTCCAGGATTGCGTAGTAGGCGCCCATGTTTGCCTGGCTGCCAGAATGGGGCTGGACGTTGGCGGCTTCCGCGCCAAACAGCGCACAAGCGCGGTCGATCGCCAACTGCTCGACCTCGTCAACGTGAACGCATCCGCTGTAGTAGCGCCTTCCGGGATATCCTTCAGCGTACTTGTTCGTCAAAATCGACCCGCAGGCGGCACGGACTGCGGGAGAGGCGAAGTTTTCGGAAGCGATCAACTCGAGTCCGCGCTCTTCGCGAGCGCATTCGCGATGGATGATATCGTAGATTTCCCGGTCGGCATTGCGGAGCGCCGCAGTATCGTCATAGGTCAGCACATCGGCCTTGACAAGGCGACGAGTATGCCTTTCCGCCTGGCTGTACGGTGTCGAAAGCCATGCTTCGACAACGGCGAGGAAGTCCTTGCTTGACATGCCGTCGCCACCGGAGACCAGCACGTTCGAGTTGTTGTGGTCGCGGGATTTCCTTGCCCGTTCGGGAGTCAGCGCCAAGGCGGCCCTGATGCCGTGGAAACGGTTCGCGGCGATGGACATCCCGATGCCGCTGCGGCAAATCAAGATGCCGCACTCGATTTCATCGCGCAGGAACGCCTTGGACAGGGCGACTGCAAAGTCCGTGTAGTCGTCCTCCGGATCCAAGTCGTACGGCCCCAGATCAACGACCTTGTGGCCGCGTTCCTCAAGCCATGCCGCCAAGACCGCCTTCAACTCCAATCCACCATGGTCGCTGGCAATGCCCACAACATGGCGATCGCTCTCTACCTGGAAGTCATGCATCGTACTAGACATCGATTCTGTTCCTTATGTTGTTTATATCAAATTAACCCAAAAAACTTGTCACTGAATATCCCGATGATACTCCTGGAGGGATTTGATGCCGCCGTCCCCCTTCTGGTACTCGGCAATCCCGCTTGCCGCCGCCTTTGCCGCAGCAATCGTCGTGATGTACGGAATTCCTTGGCGAATCGCATTCTTGCGGATGTACGAATCGTCAACAACGCTCGCCTTGCCAATCGGAGTATTGACCACAAGCTGAATCTCGCCGTTCTTGATGGCATCGACGATGTCCGGACGCCCTTCGCCCAACTTCGCGATCTCCTTCGCCTCGACCCCGTGGGATTGAAGGAATGCACATGTCCCGCTGGTGGCAAGAATCGAAAACCCGAGAGACACAAAATTACGAGCCGCCTCAAGCGCACCCTGGCGATCCTGAGGATTAACCGTAATCAACACAGTCCCCTTGCTGGGCAACGGAGTCACCGCTTCCTGAGACTTGTAGAACGCAAGACCGAACGACGGAGCCAAACCAAGGACCTCGCCGGTCGAACGCATCTCGGGGCCCAAGACGGGATCGACTTCAGGCAACACCGGGAACGGAAACACGGATTCCTTGACACCGTAGTGAGAGATATGCTTCGTCGACAACGACATGTCCTTCAAGCGCTTGCCCATCATCAGCTGAGTGGCAACACGCGCCATCGAAATCCCGCATACCTTGGACACCAGCGGAACCGTGCGGGAAGCCCGCGGGTTCGCTTCCAAGACATAGACGACATCGTCGCAAATCGCATATTGAATATTCATCAATCCGACGACGTGCATCTCCCGTGCGATCCTGGCGGTGTAGTCGCGAATCGTCTCGATATGCTTGGCGGGAATGGAGATTGGCGGGATGACGCAGGCGGAATCGCCCGAGTGGATGCCCGCAAGTTCGATCTGCTCCATGACGGAGGGAACGAAAGCGTCCAAGCCGTCTGCCATGGCGTCGGCCTCGGCCTCGATGGCGTTTTCAAGGAATTTGTCAATCAGGATCGGTCTTTCGGGGGTCACGTCAACAGCCGCTTCCATGTATTGCGTCAGCATGTCGTCATCTCTGACGACTTCCATTCCGCGTCCACCCAAGACGAAGGATGGCCTGACCATCAGCGGGTATCCGAGCCTGTCCGCAATCGCATGCGCTTCCTTCAGGTTGCATGCCATGCCAGCCTTTGGCATCGGGATGCCAAGTTTTTCCATCATCTGGCGGAACAGGTCACGGTCTTCGGCCATGTTGATCGTCGCGGGCGTCGTGCCCAAGATCTTGACGCCGTTTCGTTCCAGGTTGTCCGCCAGGTTCAGCGGTGTTTGGCCGCCGAACTGGACGATGACGCCCATAGGCTTTTCCTTTTCGTAGATGCTGAGCACGTCTTCCAGCGTCAACGGCTCGAAATAGAGCCTGTCGGAAGTATCGTAGTCTGTCGAGACGGTTTCCGGATTGCAGTTGACCATGATGGTCTCATAGCCCATGTCCCTCAGCGCCAGCGCGGCATGGACGCAGCAGTAGTCGAACTCGATTCCTTGGCCGATCCGGTTGGGACCGCCGCCCAGGACCATCACCTTCTTCGGGTTGTCCGAAACCTCGATCTTGTCTTCACCATTATAAGTGGAATAATAGTAGCACGCATCCTCGACCCCGCTGACAGGAATCGAATCCCAACACTGGACGATGCCCAAGGACAAGCGCTGATGGCGAATAACAGCCTCGGGAGTCTTGAGCAAACGCGCCAGGTACATGTCGCTGAATCCATCGCGCTTCGCCTCGATCATCAGTTCGTCAGGCAACACATGATCCCGATACTCCAAGATGCGATTCTCGAGATCGACCAATTCCTTCATCTGCTCCAGGAACCAACGCTTGATGCTCGTCTTCTTGTGAATCTCGTCAATCGTGGCGCCCTTGCGCAAGGCCTCGTACATGATGAATTGCCGCTGGCTTGTCGCGTTGTTCAGCAAATCCATCAACTCAGACAAAGGCAAACTATTAAAATTCTTGGCAAATCCCAACCCGGGCTGACCATTTTCCAATGAGCGCATCGCCTTCAAAAACGCTTCCTTGTAGGTTTTGCCGATGCTCATCACTTCGCCGACGGCGCGCATCTGCGTACCCAAAATATCTTCCACGCCCTTGAACTTCTCGAAAGCCCAACGCGCGAACTTGACCACCACGTAGTCGCCACAGGGCGTGTACTTGTCAAGGCTGCCATCGCGCCAGTAGGGCAATTCATCCAGCGTAATGCCGGTCGCCAACAGCGCGGACACGTAGGCAATCGGGAAGCCCGTCGCCTTGGACGCCAGCGCCGAGGAACGGCTCGTCCGAGGATTGATCTCGATGACGCAAATCCTGCCATCGGCCGGATTGTGTGCAAATTGGACGTTGGTGCCTCCAATGACCCCGATGCCCTCCACAATCCTGTGAGCCTGATCCTGCAGTCGCTCCTGAAGCTCCTTGCTGATCGTCAGCATCGGCGCCGTGCAGAACGAATCCCCGGTATGGACACCGACAGGGTCGACGTTCTCGATAAAGCACACGGTAATCATCTGCCCCTTGCTGTCGCGAACCACTTCCAGTTCCAATTCTTCCCAGCCCTTCAGGGATTCCTCGATCAGGACCTGATGCACCAGGCTCGCCTGCAAGCCGCGGCTCGCGATCGTGCGCAATTCCTCGACATTGTAGCAGAACCCGCCGCCCGTGCCGCCCATCGTGTATGCGGGCCGTACGACAACGGGAAAGCCTATGGACTTCGCGACGGCTTCTGCATCCTCAACCGTGTTCACGGTCGCACTGCGAGCCATCTCGATCCCAAGGCGGTTCATCGTATTCTTGAAGGCGGTCCTGTCCTCGCCACGCTCGATTGCATCGATCTGAACGCCGATCAGCTGGACATTGTACTTCTGAAGAATGCCCTTGAAGGACAATTGACTGGCGAGATTCAAGGCAGATTGCCCACCCAGGTTGGGAAGCAACGCGTCCGGACGCTCCTTGTCGATGATCTCCTCCATCCGTTCCACATTGAGCGGCTCGAGGTAGGTCACGTCCGCCGTGCCGGGATCCGTCATGATCGTGGCAGGGTTGGAATTGACAAGGACAATTTCATACCCCAGGCTGCGAAGCGCCTTGCATGCCTGAGTCCCACTATAGTCGAACTCACAGGCCTGGCCGATAATGATCGGGCCAGAACCGATTATCATTATCTTCTTGATGTCGTCGCGCTTCGGCATGAATGCTCCTTGATATGCTCGCTGCCACAGTTCGCCTCCAACAACATTCCCTAACCGAAAATGGGAATTTTTTCGTTGAAAAGCCAAGTTTTTAATGTAATCCAACTTGAGCGAAAATCAAGGATATCCAAGGAAACGAAATACCTATAGGAATCAGCCAACCCGTATCCGAAGCGCTACCTCGTCGCAACAATCGATTTTGGGACAAAGACGGCAGTCACTCCAAATCTTCTCGTGATACTTGTCGTCACGATGAAAACTCTCCATCGGAACTTCTTCAAATCCCAATCTCACAAACAAGCGCGGGCGAATCGTCAACGTGAAGACCTCAACCCCACCGCGCTCGATCGCCAAGGACAAAACATTCTTCACCAACGAACTCCCCAAGCCGCAACCGGAATAATCATCCGCGACGACCAATGAACGGACTTCAAACAGCCCTCCACCAAAATCACGCAAGGCAACGCACCCGGCCAAACGATCCCCAGCACGGGCAACCCGGAAATTGTCTATGTGCTCAAGGATGTCCGATGGGCTTCTAGGCAATACCGATTGCTTTATGACATTGGGCGCCAGCAATGCCGCGATAGACTCCACGTCATCCGGAGTCGCAGGTTCAATCACAAATGAATTCATTTGGTTCACGTCACATGCCACAGTTTTGTCTGGATTTATTCGACGAATGACCCCAGTTTTCTGAAGCGCTCGTACCTGTCCGCCTTCAATTCTTCTCCGGACATCGTTTTCAATTCCGCCAAGTGCTTGGCAATCGCCTTCTTCAGCAACTGTGCCGCTTCCTTTGGCGATTGGTGTGCGCCGCCGGTGGGTTCCTTCACGATCTCGTCGGCGACGCCCAGGGTCATCAAGTCCTTCGGTGTCAAGTGCAGCGCTTCCGCCGCCTGTGCCACAGCCTCGCTGGTACGCCACAGGATCGCCGCGCATCCCTCCGGGGTAATCACGGAATAGTAGGAGTACTCCTGCATCAAGACACGATTGCCGCAGGCGATTCCCAATGCGCCGCCACTGCCGCCCTCGCCTGTCACAACGCAAATCACAGGCACGGTCAAGCGGAACATCTCGCGCAAATTCACTGCAATCGCCTCGCCGATGTGACGTTCCTCGGCGCCAATCCCGGGAAATGCGCCCGGCGTGTCGATGAACGTAATGATTGGACGCCCCGCCTTGTCCGCCAACTTCATCAGTCTCAATGCCTTCCGGTATCCTTCCGGCAGGGCGCTTCCGAAATTCCGTTCTATGTTTTCCTCGATATTGCGCCCCTTTCTGGTTCCCAGGACCAGGACGGGCTGACGATCCAACCGGGCAAATCCGCCGACTAGTGTACGATCGTCAGCGAAACGACGATCCCCATGCAATTCCATGAAATCCTCAAAGATCAACCCGAAGTAGTCCTGGGGATAGGGACGCTGGGGATGACGGGCCAGCTGGACATTCTCCCAAGGAGTCAACGACTCGAAAAACTTCCGCTTCAACTTCGGGAATACACTGTTCAATTCCGACAGCCCGAATGTCAAATCCAGGTCGTGCTTCTTGCCGAATTGACGCAAGGTGGCTATCCTCTCTTTCAAATCGTCCAGGGGTTCTTCAAATTCAAACATGGATGGCATAGTATGATCTTCCTTATTTTAGTACTCTTTGGCTTTATTCAACTATAGTTACTCGTACCTTGGCCTGCGACGGCTCAGGTATGAAATCAAACAACTCCTCGACTTCCTCGTTGCGCAGGCGTATGCACCCCGCAGACGAAGGTGTCCCGACGCTCTCGGGTTCAATGGTCCCGTGTATCCCGTACCCCTTGATGCTCGTGTCCGTCCCTTCAATCGCCCTCAAACCAAGCCAGCGGGTCCCGATGATGTTCTCAGGATGGCCGTAGGGCAAGGGCTCGCGGCCAGGCGGTGACCAGGAAGGACGCATGCTCTTCGTCGAAATCTCGAAAGTCCCTGAAGGAGTGCGATCCTGACGACCTACGCCGACCTCGTACACGCGATACAGCTTGTCATTGAAGTACAAGTTCAAGCAAAATTGGGATTTCGAGACCTTGATCGACCAGGTTCCTTCGAAGTACAGCAGGCTGTCCCCGGGATGTATGGTCGAACTGGTCTTGGACAATTCGTTTACCCGTTGCAAAGCCATCATGGTCGTCCCCTTTTTCCTGGCGATCCTGTTCAAGCTGTCTCCTGGCTGAATGACGTAACGGACTTTTCCCGCACAGGGAGCAGCGGTATTCATCAGCACGCGATTGATCTTGTTCAGCAGTTCCACCCCTCGACGCCACGCCTTGCTATACTCGACCACATCGTCCATTTGCAATGCACGCCAAACCAATTCGCGGGACGCAACCAGCGATCCCGAATCAAATTGCTTTTGAGCCAAGGCAAGCAATTCCGTAAAAGGCGCGCTCTCCCCCAAGTCAACAGGAGTAGCCTCGGGAGGGATCACGACAGGTCCAGGTTCCCCAGCCACAGATTCCGCATCGCCTGCAGAAGGCGCAACTGGCGGCACTGGTGCAACCGGTGTCCCCTCGGAAACGATCTTCCCAGTCTTTGCCTCGGCAATCACAGGTGCTTCAGTCCCGGAAACAGGCGCAATCGGATCGCCTGAGACTTCTACGACCTCAGTGCCGGAATCATTATCCGAAGGCGGAAACCAAGAACGGAATCCCAAATAGCCCAAGCCAAACAATACCAAGAACAGTATCAACAGCAACGGGTATTTATAGTACCAATACATAGTCGCAACCCTTCTGCTTCATTGACCATACATGACTTTGAAACAAAAAAACGATAAACAATAATGTAAAGGAATTTCAGCCTATTTCAAACAAGCCGAAAATTCTGACAGGACACAGAGCTTGCATTCAACCTAAAAAAATGCTGACGACATGACAACAATGATTCCCATGGAGATTTTTGGCGACATCGCCTGAGTACGAGCACCCCGGGTGCCGTACCTGAACCCGTCATAATCTGCAACAGTGCAAATCTGGGCGACCGGTCTGGCTGGGCTTTGTTTTGTTTAGCCGCTTTAGCGGCGACTCCGCTTGAGTACGAGCACCCCGGGTGCCCGTACCTGAACCCGTCTTGGTCTGCACCAGGGCAAATTTGCCTGATTAATTTGATTAATGGGAGCGAGGTTTCCGGTTATCTTTCGGTCAACTTAATTCCTTCCGGAACGGGATTGAATCCATGGCGCCCGCACGGGTCACCGCGATCGATGCCGCCCGGCTCGCCACGTCAAGCGCGGCCTTCAGCTCGGAACCGCGAGTCAATTCAGCCAGGAAGTACCCCGTAAACGTATCGCCCGCTGCCGTTGTGTCAACGGCAGTCACAGAATACGCCAATTGGCGCAGCACGCCAGATTCGGCAGACCACAGCAACGAGCCATCAGCGCCAAGCGTCAGGCAAATCGTCGCCTCCGGATAAGTTTCCGCCAGTTCGTCCAGCAGGATTTCCGGCGCCGTATCGACGGGGCGCTTCGCCAGCCCGGCAGCCTCGTGCTCATTGAGGATGAACAGGTCAACGCAATCCAGTGGATAGTCGAACACCTCGGGGGCGAATGGCGCCGGATTGAAGCACACCTTCATTCCCGCCGCCTTGCCGGCCTTCAGCAATTCCGACGTCAAGTTGATTTCGTTCTGCAGCACCAGCCAATCGCCGGCCTTGGCATCCGCAAGCACCTCGTGGATCCGCTCCGGCTCGATAGTGATATTGGCGCCGCCGTACAACACGATGCTGTTCTGGCCCGTTTCGTCAACCTGAATGATCGCATGACCGCCGTGAACACTCCCGGAAACCTTGATGTGGCGGACATCGATGCCTTCCTTTTGCAAGCGGTCGCGCATCCATTCCGTATCGGTGCCCAGCTGCCCTGCATGCCATACCGTCGCGCCGGCGCGAATCATCGCCACAGACTGGTTCGCGCCCTTCCCGCCAGGATTGACCTGCATCGAACTGCTTGCCAACGTCTCGCCGGGCAAGACAATGTGCGGCAAGTGATAAACGTAATCGACATTCAATGAACCAAAGTTGATGATCTTCATCGTGCACCCCATGAATTGTTCTGCTGCTACTCAAAACAACGTCAATTGATTCGGATCGTCCTCTATCTTCTTGCGACGCCTCGGCAACGCCAGCTTCGGCATGCCCTCCACATCCAATTCATTGCTCTCAAGGTTCGCCAACACCTCGCTTGCGCGACGGATGATGCTCCTAGGCAATCCCGCCAAGCGGGCTACGTGGATCCCATAGCTCTTGTCCGCGCAGCCGGGCACAATCTTCCGCACAAACGTAATCTTCTCGCCCTGCTCCTTGACCAACACGTTGTAGTTCCTGACGCCAGACTTAGTCACCGCCAAGTCAGTCAGCTCGTGATAGTGGGTCGCAAACAGCGTCCTCGCCTTGACCGATGGCGTGTCATGCAAATGCTCCGCCACGGCCCATGCCAAGGACAATCCGTCAAACGTACTCGTCCCGCGGCCAATCTCGTCCAAGATGATCAGGCTTGACGGTGTCGCGTTGTTCAGGATATTTGCCGTCTCAACCATCTCAACCATGAACGTGCTTTGCCCTCGTGAAATGTCATCTGCCGCCCCGACTCGCGTGAAGACCCTGTCCGTCAGCCCTATCTTGGCATAGCTTGCAGGGATGAAGCTGCCCATTTGCGCCATGATCGTCAACAAAGCGACTTGCCGTATGTACGTGGATTTTCCCGCCATGTTCGGTCCTGTGATCAGCGCCAATTGAGCTTGGCGAGCGTCCAGGTTGACATCATTCGGCACAAATGGCTCGTCAACCATCCGCGCATCAAGCACCGGATGGCGACCATCGCGGATCGTCAGCACCGGCTCGTCCACAATCTCTGGACGCACATACTGCCTAGCGCAGGACACTTCCGCCAGCGACGCCAAACAATCGACCGATGCCAAGGCACGGGCGCTGCCCTGGATCGACACGGTCCTCTGGCACACCGTTCCGCGCAACTCCTGGAACAGTTCGTACTCCAACGCCTTCGCCTTCTCGTCGGAACCCAGCACCTTGTCCTCGATTTCCTTCAGTTCGGGGGTAATGAACCGTTCCCCGTTGACGATCGTCTGTTTCCGCAGGTATTCCGGCGGCACCAGATCCAGGTTTGCCTTCGTCACTTCGATGAAGTATCCGAACACCTTGTTGAAACGGACCTTCAGGCTCTTGATTCCCGTGCGCTCGATTTCGCTCGCCTGGTAGTTGGCAATCCAGTCCTTCCCTTCCGTCGCCGCCTTCCGGTACGCATCCAGCTGGTCATTGTAGCCATCGCGGAAGATTCCGCCGTCCTTGATCGCAATCGGCGGCTCCTCGACGATCGCACCCGAAATCAACTCCGTCAAATCAGGCAACTCCTCGATCCGTTCACGCAACTCGCACAGCAGACGCGATTGGGAACCACTCAAAACAGATCGTATCCCGGGGAATTCCGACAATCCACGAGACAAGACCAACATGTCACGGGCATTCCCGCTACCCAGATTCATCCTCGTCACCACACGCTCCAAATCACGGACAGCACGAAGCAATTCGCGCAACTCCGCGAGCATCATCGGATTCGATATCAAATCCTCGATCGCATCCAAACGGGCGTCGATCTCAGCCTTCGAACGCAAAGGACGCAAGATCCACTCACGAAGCATCCTGGTACCCATCGGGGTCTCCGTCTTGTCCAGGACCGAGACAAGCGTGTTGCCCTTCCCATCTGCAAAAATCGGCTCGACCAGTTCCAGGTTCCTCTGGCTGATCCTGTCGATCACCAGGCAATCGTCAGTCTGATAGAAACTCAGCGACGTGATATGCGAGGCATCGCGACGTAGGTTGTTGCACGCATAATGCAAGACCGCGCCGCCAGCGGATATCGCCAAGTCCATCCCGCGACAACCAAAGCCGTCCAAGGACGCTACATCGAAATGGCGACACAACACGTCACGAGCTACTTGATAGTCGAAAATCCAATCATCACCCTCCGTCCATGTGATCGAACGGGGCAGATCCGCCAAACTCCCGTCGCGAATACTGGACATGAAACTCGTGGGAACCAGGCACTCCGAAGGCTGAATCCGATTCAACTCGGTCTCCAATGCGTTTTCCCCGCGCACCTCCGTAACACGAAAATCACCCGTGCTCAAATCCAACAGCGACAAGCCAAAGCGATCCTTCTGGGGATACAACGAAACAAGGAAATTGCTCTTGTTCGACTCGAGTAGGTCGTCCTCCAAGACCGTCCCGGGCGTGATCACCTGGATGATGTCTCGCTTCACCAACCCCTTCGCAGTCTTCGGATCCTCCATCTGCTCCGCAATCGCAACCTTCTTCCCGCCTTCAAGAACACGCGACACGTACGTCTTCAAGGCATGATAAGGCACGCCGCACATCGGAACCCCGCCGCGAGACGTCAACACGACATCCATCAACGGAGACGCGATCTTCGCATCCTCGAAAAACAATTCGTAGAAATCGCCCATCCTGAACATCAAAATCGTGTCAGCTGGCAACCCCTGCTTGGTTTGCATGTACTGACGCATCGCCGGCGTCAACTCACTCGTCGAACCCATTTCTTATCACCTGCCAATTCACTTAGGAATCGTTAAAAAATTAAGGCAACAGTTCCGGAATTGTTTTGAGCTGTTTTTCCCCTGTCCTGGAAAGGCGGCCAAAAGAAACCGGAAATTGTAACTTAATTTTTTAACGGCTCCTTATCTATAGCCTGGTTCCTGCCACTCGTCGCCATTTGGCGAAACGAGGGCAAGCGCCCAAACAACTCGTCATAACTCCCGATATCCACAACACGACCGCCCTCCAAGTAGGCAATCTTGTCGCAGCCGCGAATGCTCGCAAAACGATGCGCAACGATGATCATCGTGTGCTCGCCACGCAAACGCTCGATCGCCTCGACAACCTCGCGCTCGGTCGTCATGTCCAAAGCCGAAGTAGCCTCGTCAAAGACCAACACCTGAGGACGTACGTACAACGCACGGGCAATCGCAACGCGCTGACGCTGCCCCCCGGACAACTTTATGCCGCGTTCACCAAGTACCGTGTCCAAACCCTCAGGCAACGACGACACAAGCTCGTCAAGGCAAGACGCGGTCAAGGCCTCCCGCAAAGCCGACTCGTCAACAGAATCCGCATCGACGCCAAACGCGATGTTCGCACGCAACGTGTCGTCCAAAAGATACACGTCCTGGGGCACGTACCCGATTTGACGTTGCCATGAACTTTCATTGCCTCGAATGTCAACCCCATCGACCAGGATCCGACCAGTGGTAGGCTCAAGCAACCCCAGCAGCATGTTCAGCAACGTCGTCTTCCCGGAACCCGTCGGCCCAACCAATCCCAGCGAACTGCCATGCGGTATCTTCAAACTGACGTCAGTCAAGTTCATCGACTCGCTGGATGCGTAGCGGAACGACACTGCCTCCAAGTCAATCTCGCGCTCAAACGCCATTGGCTTCGCCGTATGGTCGGGCCACCTGTTCAGCCATGGCTCCAGGATCCTCAAATCCTCGCAGATCGTTTCCATGACCCCCGCATTGTTTCGAACCGTACCCCAATGGATCATCAACTCCGTCAACGTGCCCTTCATCCTGGCCAGGCTGACCCCGAGCAGCGCCATCGCAGGGGCGACTCCCGCCAAATCGTACCCGCGAAAAACCAGCATCGCGACCATTGAACTCAACAACACAACGATTGTAATCAGCTCCATCAACGGCCACAAGCTCCGCTGAAACAAACTGAAACACATCAAATTCCTGTTCAAATCCTCATGATGACGATGCAAACGACCGCAAAAATAATCCCCCCTGCCCAAAATCCGGGCGTCCTTGAATGAACCTAGCCCCTCGCTCAAGTCCTTGACGACCGCCTCGCGGCATAGATGAGCATGCCAACCCCAAACACCAATCCTGCGACGCATCAAAACCATGAAGCAACCGCCAAATACCGCCAATCCCAAAAACGAACCAAAGCAAATAAACGGATCATACCAAACCAACAAGACGACGATCGACAGTATGATCACAGAACAACGGATCACGTTCAAAAAAGCATCCAAAAATATGTATACCGCGCGATCGACCTCAATGTTGACTTTCGTTATCGCAACGCTCACATTCCGGCCGATGTGAAATTCGTACGGAGCATTCATGTACGAACGGAACAAGCGGGACGCAATCGCCAAGTGACGATTGCGCATCACACGCTCCTGAAGCCAGTAGCAGGCGACCAAGTACAACGTCCGGATTAAAAACAAGCCCCCCAACAACACCCCGGACCATATCGCCCCCAAGGACGATACGTCAATCCCAAACCGATTGGCCAGCAAACTCAACCGATCAGCACCGCCACCGGACAAGATCGACACAAACAGCGGAACGGCGCCCAAACTCGCAAGCTCAAGTACCGTCCCGCCAAGCATCGTCGCAGCAAGAACCCCGAACCGAAACAAGTCGCTCCGGCTGAACAAGGTCTTGATGTTCTCGCGCATGCCAGCCATCAGTACGATAATCCCGTTAGATCAGCAAGGGCTCGATGTGTTCCGCGACATCCTCAACCGTGGAAATCTCAGGCAAGCCGCTCAAGCCCTGCCAGTATTCGACGTGCTCGCAATCCTCGTCCGGCGCCAATTCGTACAACGGGGCAACCGTCTCGATCTCGCAGAACTCCGCGCAGGTATACGATTCCACGTTGCATCCACGATCGGGATACTGGAACTCGTAGCCGTCAAACACATCGAAGTACTTGATCAGCGCAACGCCCTTGTTGGCATACCCGATCCACCCCTCGTCGGCATTGAATCCGATCTTGCACGCCGTCTTGGCGCTTGGATCTTGCTTCAACAGGATGTAGTCGTCACCGATGCATAGCCTCGGATCCGTGAAGGAAGAGTACGCCCACATCACCAGGGTACGATCAGGAGCATACGGATATCCGTCGGGTTCGCGATACTGGGGAATGATTGCGGTTCCGCCCGGCGCCATCATCGACAAGCCCCAGGGCGCCAACGTCACAGGCCAGACTCCGCAATTCACCAGGCGATGAGTCAGCTTGAACCCATTGTCGTCAATCGGCTCGATGATGATGCTCTTCTGAATCCCTGTCAGCTCCTCCGGCGGATTGCTGAACGCGATCGCTCCCCTGTCCAACTCGATTACTTCCACTGGATCGTTGTCCGGAGCATAGCTGCGAGGCGCCGCCTCGGGAGAATGCCACAAGCGATGGCCGCCGTACAACTTGAATCCCGTCCCGATCTTGGGCATCGCACGATTCGGCAACGTCACGAAGATGTTGTCGCTGCCATCGATGAACCCGCCGATGACGCGAGGACCAACTTCGGTCGTAACCAAAATCCGAAATATCCCGCTCTCAAGCTCAATGCAGTTCCGATGCTTCCCAAATGATACCGTCTTCATGAAAACTCCTTTTCGACTCTTTGGCAATTCCTTGTATTGACTAGGCAAAATGACCGACTTTATCCATAGTTTATTCCCATTTTTCCATTTCCGCAATAAAACAACGAGTTTTTTTGTCCCGGCAAAGCTCCTGCCTTTTGCCCCGTAAAGAAAATAATGCAAATTGACTTGCTTTATTAAATTATAAAATGTATACTGTTTATTAGAGCTACAGTATTTTTCCCACCAGTAGCGTCAAAACATAAAACCAGAGGAAGAGAACAATGAAAAAGACTATTTGTTTCACCCTGATTGAATTGCTGGTTGTCATCGCGATTATCGCCATCCTGGCGGCAATGCTCTTGCCGGCACTGTCCAAGGCCCGTGACAAGGCGCGAGCCATTAGCTGCGTCTCAAACCTCAAGCAATCGACACTCGGCTTCGAAATGTACTTCGACGACTACGATGACACATTCCCGGATCTCGGACCTGACAAGGGATGGATCGCGGAACTCTACTATGACGACGGCACGCTCGCCCACTCAAATGGCTCCGACATCTGGGGAAACCACCAGCCCTTCATCGCACCCTACATCGGTGACAAGAAAGCCCAAATGTGCCCGTCTTCACTCAGAACAGCGCCTCGTGACAAATTCGCATACGACTACGCAGTCTCAACCTCAACCCACGGAAAAGCCCGCAGCAGCATCGTCAACCTCTCCAATTGGCTTGATTCGCCTTCGGACAACGCCATGGTTCTGGACTCATCCTACGAATGGATCCAGTGGGATTATCTCGACCGCATCCGTGTCACCCACAACAAGATGTGCAACATCGGATACATGGACGGACACGTGGCATCAATGAACGCACCGGGCATCCGCCACAGCTCCAGAACCTTCGGGCATAACGCCTGGACTAAACCCGAGCAAAGAATGACCGGCGAATAAGACCTTGCCTGCCTGATCACCCCTCTTGACAACGCCGCCGATTCTCACCCGGAAGTCGGCGGCGTTCCTTTGAACGATTCCACATGACTTTCTTCGGCTGTTGTCATAGGCCGGACTGACTGGAACATGGCATTATAAAGAAAAAACACGACTCAACTTGCTTTATTAAATCAAAAAGCGTATAATATAAATTTGTGACAATAATAAGCATTGTTATTATCCCCTAAAATACATCAACCAAGACCCCAAAGGAAGAGATCAATGAAAAAGACGATTTATTTCACCCTGATTGAGCTGCTGGTTGTCATCGCGATCATCGCGATTTTGGCGGCGATGCTCCTGCCGGCACTGTCCAAGGCCCGTGACAAGGCGCGGGCCATCAGCTGCGTCTCAAACCTAAAGCAATCGACACTCGGCTTCGAAATGTACCTCGGCGACAACGATGATACATTCCCGAATCTCGGTGGTGGCCAGGGATGGATTGCACAACCCTACTATGACAACGGCACGCTCGTCACCGAATATAACGGTGACGTCTGGGGCAACCACCAGCCCTTCATCGCACCCTACATCGGTGACAAGAAAGCCCAAATGTGCCCGTCTTCACTCAGGACAGAGCCTCGTGACAAATTCGCATTCGACTACGCAATGCCAGCGTCAACCCACGGGCAAGCCCGCAGCGGCATCGTCAACCTCTCCTATTGGCTTGATTCGCCTTCGGACAACGCCATGGTCCTGGACTCATCCTACGAATGGATCCAGAGCAATCAGCTTGGCCGAGTCCGCGTCACCCACAATAAGATGTGCAACATCGGATACATGGACGGACACGTAGCATCAATGAATCCTCCGGGCATCCGCCACAGCCCCAAGACATTCGGCATAAGCGCATGGACCACCCCCGAGCAAAAAATGACCGGCGAATAAGCCCTTTGCACGCCTGATCCCTCCTCTTGACAACGCCGCCGATTTTCACCCAGAAATCGGCGGCTTTCTTTTATTTCGATCCCATACAGCTTCCATCTGCTGTTGTCATAGGCCAGACTGGCTGAAAAATCGCATTGTGATGAAAAAATTCAACTCCACTTGTTTTTTTGAATTGAAATGCGTATAATAATCATGTTAAATACATGTCAATTACATGTTGAGTGTTTCTCAACAAGATTATCTACCCAAAAAAGAACCAAAACAAGACCCCAAAGGAAGAGATCAATGAAAAAGACGATTTATTTCACCCTGATTGAGCTGCTGGTT
>Ga0123334_1001664_pt1 | contig 27266 bp, 25 predicted proteins | sample BiotimSIPDNA_FD_89706 | JGI IMG/M metagenome (GOLD analysis project Ga0123334, IMG submission 89706) | Anaerobic biogas reactor microbial communites from Washington, USA - Biogas_R1 time_0 SIP DNA | ecosystem: Engineered > Bioreactor > Anaerobic > Unclassified | place: Washington, USA... | reverse complement strand
GGTTGCAATCTCCCAATCGTCTTTATGTCCACCCATTTTTATTTCCCATGAGTTCTTGTTAAAAAAATGATGGACACTATCGGGCATTTCACGTAAAGGACCTGCCCACTTAATGGTATTATATCCTTTACGCAAGATTTCAATTGTATCTCCTCTGTACTTCCATTTCTTTTCAATGATTTCAAAAGAAGATTTTTGATAATCGGCCCCAATTTTATTTTTCCCCGGAAGCAAGTCAACTTCTTCGCCAGGAATATCTGAAATATATTTCTTTGAGACCATAAAACACAGAGTATCACAAGTTTGATTATTAACTTGAATTTGATTTTCAAAATCAGGATTTCTTTCCCAACAACCCGATATCATCAAAATAAAAAAGAAAAGAGAAGCTTTAAAAACCAAAAAGGTCGAAAGCTTCTTTAACGTTTGCTTCTTTTCCATAATTACTTATTATTCTTGTTTTTAACTTTTGATGACTATTTACATCACTGGTTTGGCAATTGAATATTTGTTGAGGAGTAAAATTGTATGATGACACTAATCGATTTAAAATTCCAAGCATAAACCAATCATCAGTTGGTTCCCAACCTTCTGAACTGCCAAAATGAACCATTTTTATTGTTTTCATATTTGTTTGTTGGTATAGTTGTTAAGTAAAGCTATAAAAAAAATTAAATAATCAACGGTTTTATGATCAACAATTTCATTTGTTTACTACTTACATAAATTGAAGCATGCTTGTAATAAAAAGTTCGTTTTGTCAGGTCTCCATCTATTAATTCCAAATAACTGAAAAAAGTTGCCGTCAAATTTCTTCTTTCTGTTCGCTAAAAAAAGATAAACAAAACCCTACTCTGTTTTGAAAACCGGCTCTTTATCTTCACTTTTGCAAAAAAAATAATCAGATGGGAATAATTATCAAAACTCCCGAACAAATAGAAGGGATCAGGCGAAGCAGCCAATTGGCCGGCAACACGTTGAAAATGATTGAAGGGTATATAAAAGACGGTGTCAGTACCGAATACCTCGACAAAATAATTGAAGAATTTATTCGCGACAATGGCGCAATTCCGGCCACGTTGGGTTACAACGGATACACAAAATCAAGCTGCATTTCGCCAAACGAAGTAGTTTGCCATGGGGTTCCATCGCCTGATGTTATTTTAAAACACGGCGACATTTTCAATATCGACGTTACCACCATCTTAAACGGGTACTATGGCGATACCAGCAAAATGTACTCTATTGGCGAAATTTCGGACAAGGCCCAACAACTGATCGATGCCACACGCCACAGCTTAACACTTGGCATACAACAGGTTTTTCCGGGTAATTATTTCGGGAACATCGGGTTTATCATTGCCCGCTACATTCAAATGAAAGGGTATTCAGTAGTTTACGAATATTGTGGTCATGGGGTTGGCATCAATTTTCACGAAGACCCGCAGGTGGAACACTCTGCGCGAAGGAATTCAGGACCCAAAATGCAACCTGGCATGACTTTTACCATTGAACCAATGATTAACGAAGGGAAACCCCGCACAAAAGTTGATAAATTCGATGGATGGACAGCCCGTACTGTTGATGGAAAATTGTCAGCACAATTTGAGCACACCATTCTCGTTACCGAAACCGGATTCGAAGTACTGACCGACGTAGATAATGAATACTAAGCTAATTTACAGCTAATTAAAATTTTAATGCAATTGCTGAAAAAAATATGATCGGCCTCTCATTCCATTAAAAAAATATGTAATTTGAGGCTGATTTTGCAAATGCAACGCATCTCATATTGATTTTTTCACAAGCATGTTTTCGAAGTGCATGTTGTGTTTATGAATCAAACACAGCAAAACACAAACGGGAATAAGCAACTTAAAATGAAGACTAACAATGAAAACGAAACTAAAGACAGACGAAAAAATTATCCTCGAGGTTCAGCTACATTGGTTTACCCTGGTTGTTCCCTTTTTAATTGGCACCGCGTTGGTTGTTGGGGGCATATTTCTCATTCCATTTGGACTAATCCTCTCGGCAGCAGGAGCTTTATTAATTCTATACAAACTTATTGAACGAAAAAATAACCTTTGGACAGTCACAAACTTCCGCATAGTAGACGAAAAAGGGGTACTATCGAACAACAGTAAAGAAAGTCCGCTCGACAAAATAAACAATGTCGCTTACCATCAGTCATTCTGGGGAAAAATATTCAACTATGGCAATGTAGAAATCCAAACAGCAGCCGAGATTGGTGCAACTACCTACAGCATGCTCGAAAACCCTGCGCGGTTAAAAGACACCATCACTCAAATGCAGGAAGAATACAAGCAACTTCAAGCCCGAAAACAAGCCCAAGAGATGGCCAACGCAATGAAAGCAGCCAGTCAACCACCAACAGTCGATATAAAAGAAGAACTTGAAAAGATTTTTGAGCTAAAAATGAAAGGCATCCTCACCGAGGAAGAATACAATGCTCAAAAGACAAAAATATTAAGCAGATAAAATAAGAGGGAAGTACAATTACTTCCCTTTTTTATATGCAGCAAGCGCTTCGTCGAGAAAGCGGACAAAATTATCAGGGTTCAAGTCGCGGGCTTTAGGCTTTACCAAAATTTCTTCGGCATCGTTGAGCACCACATAATACGGTTGGGCATTAACCCCGAAACGGCTAATTTGAAAATCGGCATATTTTTTTCCAATGGTCTTTTTCACTTTTCCATCGTATTTCGATGTAATCCAGTCAGACTCGGGCAAGGTAGTTTTATCGTCAACATAGAGGGCCACAATTACAAAATCGTTCTTCAAGCGCTGCAACACACGCGGGTCGCTCCACACAGCAGCTTCCATTTCGCGGCAATTCACGCATCCATGCCCCGTGAAGTCAATAAATAACGGTTTGCCCTGCGCACGGGCACAAGCCAATCCTTGCTCATAATCGAAATATCCTTTCAAGCCATGGGGCAAATGCAACAAATCGGCATACTTGGGTTCTTCACAATCTTCGTCGTTGGAATTGACAAACGAGGCAGTTGCATTGCTTTGTGTTACCAGCGAAACTTCATCTCGAATGATCTTATGTAAGTCGAAATCGTGGGTCGACATTGGGGGAAGATAGCCTGAAATAGCTTTCAACGGAGCACCAAACATGCCCGGAATAAGGTAAACCACAAACGAGAAAGTTACGATGCTCATCATTAACCGTGGCACCGAAACGTGTTTCACATCGCTGTCGTGGGCAAACTTGATTTTACCCATAAGATAGATTCCCATCAACGTGAAAATTACGATCCAAATAGCAATATAAACTTCACGGTCGAGTAGTCCCCAATGATAGGTTTGGTCGGCCACGCTAAGGAACTTGAGCCCTAACGCCAGTTCGATAAAGCCAAGCACCACTTTCACCGAATTAAGCCAGCCGCCAGACTTCGGGAGATTACTTAGCCATTGCGGGAAAATGGCAAACAAAGTAAACGGCAACGCAAAAGCCAAGGCAAAACCAAACATCCCAATAATTGGCTTAAGTACCTGTCCCCCTGCCGACTCCACCAAAATGGCACCAACAATAGGACCGGTACACGAGAACGATACCAGTACCAATGTTAACGCCATGAAGAACGACCCCGAAATACCTCCGCGATCGGCTCCTTTATCGGCTTTGTTTACCATCCAGCTTGGAAGTACAATTTCAAACATTCCAAAGAAAGAAAAGGCAAACACAATAAAAATGACAAAAAAGATTATATTGGGCAACCAATGGGTGCTGAGCCAGTTCGCTGCATCGGGGCCAAAAAGAACGGCTACCAGTGTGCCAATTATGGTATAGATTGCAATGATAGAAATACCATAAACAATGGCATTAAATCGAGCCTTGGCTTTTGATTTGTTGCTGTGCATGAAAAACGAAACCGTCATCGGAATCATTGGGAACACGCATGGGGTTAAAATGGCTGCCAAGCCGGCGAGGAACGAAAAAAAGAAAAAAAGCATCAGCCCACGGTTCTCGGTGCCCGATGCAGGTTTACCGTTCTCGATTACAGGCAGAACTTCACTTTTGTTGTCTTTTTTTGCTACAAGTTGAAAAGAGAAATCGGCTTCGGTAGGAGGAGTACAAGTCTCGTCGTTACAGCTCATATACTCAATATGCCCGGAAATTGAGACCGGTGCTTCGAACTCAATTTTCTGAATAAAAGTAACCTCATCGCCAAAATATTCAAGCTCCATGTTAAAGGTTTTATCGAATACCTTAATGGGCGGTTTAGAAGGAGCTAAGCTACCAATACGCTTAAATAGTGTAGTGTCGTCATAGCTAACCGACGTAGCAATTGGGCCACCTTCGGGGAGTTTATCGGAATAAAGGTGCCAGCCTTTTTCGATAACAGCTTTAAATTGAAGCTCGGCTTGGGTGTCCGAGAGTTGTTTTTTACTGAAACTCCATTTTACAGGATTGACCACTTGAGCCATACCAATTTGACCAAGCAGTATGAGTGCAGCAATCAGAAGAATTCTTTTTATCATCATGTTACAATTCGTATTAAAGAATAAAACATACCATTAATAAGGCAAAAAGCCAAACAGGCAAATAATTGACTGAATGGAATAAAAAAATAATCGCCGAACTAATTCGGATTAAAGATAACAAAATAAGGGAGTGAGAGTTTTAGAAGCAGTGACTATAGTCACAAAAAAACCCCGCCGAAGCGGGGTTTAACATTCTTTAAAAGATAATTTCTTCGTTGTTGCCGTCGAAAAAGTGTGCTTCGAGCAAAGAAATATTTTCGTCGCTGGCAACTTCAATTTTTTTCAGATATTTCCAACGCCATCTGCGCAGAATCGAAATTAAGCCTTTTTTGAGGAAGGCTTCAACGAAAGGATGAACCTTGATGACCACTCTTTTGTGGTTCAAATCGCTGCAAATGTAATCGATCTTGTTTTCGATTTCGTCGATAAATAGGATCGTTGGAGTAATCTTTCCTGTACCCCGGCAAAGTGGACACACCTCGGAGGTGTCGACATGTTCTTCGGGGCGAACGCGCTGTCTTGTAATCTGCATCAAACAAAACTTACTTAACGGAAGGATGTGATGCTTCGTACGGTCGTCAGCCATGACCTCTTTCATTTTTAAATACACTTTGTGGCGGTTTTCGACTTCATGCATATCGATGAAATCGATGACGATAATTCCGCCCATGTCCCTTAAACGTAACTGCCGTGCAATTTCTTCGCAAGCCGACAGATTAACTTCGAGAGCATTTGTTTCCTGATTATTACCGGCTTTAGCACGGTTTCCGCTATTCACATCAATTACATGGAATGCTTCGGTATGTTCGATAATCAGATAAGCACCATTTCGAAACGTGACTGTTTTGCCGAACATGGATTTGATTTGCTTATCGATTCCGAAATATTCGAACATCGGGAGCCTTTTGTCGTAATGTTTTACGGTTTTCTTTTTCTCGGGTGCAATTCCCGCAATGTAATCGCTTACTTCTTCGAAAACAGAAAAATCGTTAACGTTTATATTTGCAAAATCAGGACTGTATATATCTCTCAGCAAAGCGGTTGAGCGACTGAGCTCTCCCAGCACGAGGCCAGGGGGAGAAACTCTTTTTAATTTGGGAAGGATTGATTCCCACTTGCTGACGAGACGTTGTAACTCCTGATCGAGTTCGGCCACCATTTTTCCTTCAGAGGCCGTTCTGATAATAACTCCGTAATTGTGTGGTTTAATACTTTGAATAAGTTTTTTCAAGCGGTTTCGTTCCTCAACAGTACGAATTTTTTGAGAAACCGAAATCTTATCGCTAAACGGAACCAATACCATATTTCGACCTGCTATTGATAGTTCGGATGTTAAGCGTGGACCTTTCGTTGAGATTGGCTCTTTGGCAACCTGAACAAGAATTATTTGTCCTGGTTTTAAAAGGTTCACTATTTTCCCATTTTTATCAATATCAGGATCAAGGTGAATTTTGTTCATGGCATTCACCTTTCCTTTACGAGATGTAGCATTCTGAACAAACTTGTTCAAAGTAGCGAATTGCGGTCCCATGTCGAGGTAATGTAAGAAAGCATCTTTCTCGAAACCAACATCAACAAAAGCAGCATTCAGGCCGGGCATTATCTTCTTTACTTTTCCGAGGTAAATATCGCCGACTGCGAACTTGGCGCCGCTTTTCTCCCTGGTTAACTCAACCAGATGCTTATCTTCGATCAGTGCAATGACGATCTCAGAGGGACTTACGTCAATAAATAATTCGCTACTCACATTTTTTCAAATAAAGGGAGAATTAATAACTATGTAAAAGAACTCATTTTCATATAAAGGATTAAACCTAAGCTGTAGGTACACCTTAGGTTTAATCGTAAATTTTTTTATAAGCTGGCAACGCCAAAAAAGATTACTTTCTCTTCTTATGACGATTCTTTCTTAATCTCTTTTTACGCTTGTGCGTAGCCATCTTATGTCTTTTCCTTTTTTTTCCGCTAGGCATACTACAAATTATTTTACTTTGTCTTTAACGTGATTCACAAATGTCTTAGCAGGTTTAAATGCCGGGATATTGTGCTCAGGAATAATAATGGTAGTGTTTTTCGAGATGTTACGTGCAGTTTTTTCTGCTCTTTTCTTTACAATGAAACTACCAAAACCTCTGAGGTAAACATTGTTACCATCTACTAATGAATCCTTAACTGATTCCATAAAAGCTTCTACAGTTTTTTGAACTGTAACTTTTTCAATTCCAGTGTTCTTTGAAATTTCGTTAACAATATCTGCTTTTGTCATTGCTTAAAATATTTAATTATCAACTATTTATTTTAGAAGTGGTTGGCAAAGATAATTTTTTCCAAGAATATTAACCAAACAAATCTAATTTTTTTTCGTTTTATCGTTTAACGTTCAATTTTTTATTGAAAAAGCACTACTCTATGGCGCCTGAAATACCTTTTATTTCGCAGATTTGCCAAAACATGCTTTTGGAATACACTAAAATTGATTTCATTGCAAATTTGAAATAAAAAATCCATAAACAAAAATTAAACAAACACTTAAACATTGAAAATTCAAAATATTCACCTCATGCTTATTAGTTACCATGGATATCGATACTAAATTTTACACTTCGACGCTCTTAAACTGGTATCAAACAAACCGGCGCGACCTTCCCTGGAGGTTGTCAAACAATCCGTATGAGATCTGGATTGCAGAAGTAATTTTTCAACAAACTCGAATTAATCAGGGAATTAATTACTACCACCGATTTATAGAACGCTTCCCGAACATAAGCATGCTGGCCAACGCAAGTGAAGATGAAGTGCTGAAACTGTGGCAAGGACTTGGGTACTATTCCCGAGCCCGGAACCTTTGGGTTACAGCAAAGAAAGTTGCATTCGAAATGCAAGGCCAATTCCCGAATACCTTTTCAGAAATAAAAAAACTTAAAGGGATTGGCGACTACACTGCAGCCGCCATTGCCTCTATTGCGTTTAACGAACCTGTTCCGGCTGTCGACGGAAACGTCATCCGGGTGATATCGCGCCTGTTTACCATCGATACCCCGGCTAGCTCTTCAAAAGGGAAAGGAGAAATAACACAAATAGCCCATTCGATGATTCCGGCTGATAATCCCGGCGATTTTAACCAGGCCCTTATGGAGTTTGGTGCATTACAATGTACTCCCCGTTCACCGAATTGTGAAATTTGCCCATTGAAAAACAGCTGTCTGGCCTTCAAGTTATCATCGATAGAAAAATACCCACTAAAAATCATTAAAAAAGCAGTAAGAATCAGGCATTTTAATTATCTGGTCGTAGACGACGGTGAATATTTGTTGTTCAAAAAAAGAACATCGGGCGATATATGGGAAAACCTTTACGATTTCCCGCTTATTGAAACGCCAGACCGATATGAAATAGACAAATTGATGCAAACGCCACAGTGGAAAAAACTTTTCAATACGAGCGATATCTGCCTCGAAAATGTTTCAGAAGAAATAATTCATCAGCTGAGCCACCAAAAAATTATTTTAAGGTTTTACCATATAAAAATTACACAGCCCTTAGAGCAAACATATTACCTCAGCATTGTATACAACCATGTATTGAGCCTCCCTGTACCAATTATCATTGGCAACTATTTAGCTAACAAGTTTGAAATTGGAGCTACTAAAAAAGATAACTGGATTTAAAATTCACTTTTTCGTACAGTTTTTTTAAAATGAACATTTAAATTAATAACTTCGTTCTCGCAGTTTTAAAATATTGTTTAACAATTTAAACCTCGAACTATGTCAGTTAATAAAGTGATTTTAGTTGGGAACGTAGGCAAAGATGCTGAAGTTCGTTATCTCGACAACAATGTGGCAGTTGCATCTTTTTCGCTTGCCACCAGTGAAACCTACACTGCCAAAAGCGGTGAAAAAGTTACCAGTACCGAATGGCACAACATTGTTGCATGGCGTGCCTTGGGTGAATTTGCTGGAAAATACATTTTGAAAGGCCGTCAGATTTACGTTGAAGGGCGAATCAGAACCCGCTCATACGACGATAAAGATGGCGTAAAGAAGTATATTACCGAAATTTATGCCGACACAATCCAGTTGTTGGGCAAGAAAGAATCTGGCGACGGATCTGCTCCATCGCAATCTGACTTTCCTGCATCGGGAAATATACAAACAGCTAACGATTTTGACACGAACGACTCAGTCGACGATTTACCATTCTAATAATTAATTTGTTTGTTTTGGAACCAGAGAGTATAACAAATACCGCATTAGTAAATTTTTATCCGGTAACCACAGAAATATTTTTCGGCCTGCTTGCATTATTTCTGTTATTCGTTTTTTCATCGCTTATTTCAGGGGCCGAAGTAAGTTTTCTATCCCTCTCTCCTTCCGAACGGTCGATGGTAAACAGCTCGAAGAAAAAATCGCACCAACTTATCCGGAACCTGCTAGCAGCTCCGGATAAGTTGCTTACAACATTTTTCATTGTCAACACATTCTCGTGGGTAACAATAATAATTCTTGCAACTTACATTTTTTCTTCGCTTGTTGTTTTTTCCAATCTGACTGTAGCAAACCTTATCATCCAAATCCTAATTATCAGTGGGTTTATATTGCTTTTTGTAGAAATACTGCCAAGAATGGCGGCCAACAATATGCGGGTGAAAATGGCCACTTTCATGGCCCGCCCGGTGTATTTTCTTTCAATTCTATTTTACCCGCTGAGTTATTTTCTTGTTCATGTAACTAGCAACCATAGGAATACGTCACAAGGAAGCAACCTTTCTATCGACGAAATATCCCAGGCGCTGGAACTTACCACATCTGAGGAAAACATGGAAGACAATGGTATCCTTGAGGGAATCGTAAAATTCGGATCGACCAATGTGTATCAGATTATGACTCCTCGCATCGACGTGGTGGCTATTAATATCGAAACCCCTGCAGAAAAAATCATCGAAATAATCAATCATTCCGGATATTCAAGAATTCCGGTTTACGCTGAAACATTCGATAAAGTAGAAGGCATACTATACATTAAAGATCTCCTGCCCTTTATCAACAACATTGAATCGCTAGAATGGCAATCGCTTTTGCGGCAACCATATTACATCCCTGAGAACAAGAAAATAGATGACTTACTGAAAGAATTTCAAAAGAACAAAGTGCACATGGCCATTGTTGTCGATGAATATGGAGGCACCTCGGGAATAGTAACCCTTGAGGATATTCTGGAAGAGATAGTAGGCGACATCTCCGATGAATTCGACGACGATGAAGATGCATTTTTCACCAAAATCAATGAATTTACTTATATTTTCGACGGAAAAACTCAGTTGAACGACTTCTACCGGGTTTGTAACCTCGACGACCATCTATTCGATGAAATAAAAGGTGAAGCCGACTCACTGGCAGGTCTGCTTCTCGAAATAAAAAGCAACTTCCCAAAATTGAACGAAAAAATTTCGTTTGAAAATATCGATTTCTTTATCGAAGCCTTAGATAAACGCCGGATAAAGAAAATTAAAGTGGTATTCAACAATGTTTAAAATACCAATAACAAATCAGGATCAATAATATTATAACATCAACAACTTATTCTATTCAATAATCAACCCATGAGAAACTCAATACCTTTCGTACTTGCAGTTACAATGCTGTTAGCCCTTGCAACTGGCTGCGGAAAAAAATACACTCCAAAACCCAGGGGGCATTTCCGAATCGATTTCCCTGTAAAAGGATATCAACTATTCGATGCTAACTTCCCTTACTCATTTGAGTTTCCGGTTTATGCAAAAATTGAACCCGACACCTTAGATAAAGAGCCATACTGGATTGACATAATCATTCCGGCCAACAAAGCAAAATTTCATTTGTCGTATAAAAAAGTAGAAAACAACTTAGACCAACTCACCGAAGACTCGCGCGAACTGGCTTATAAACACTCTATTAAAGCCTCATCCATCGAAGAGGATATTTACGAAAACCCGGTTCGCAAGGTATATGGAACGGTGTACAGCATTAAAGGCAACGCAGCTTCTCCGATGCAGTTTTACCTTACCGATAGCGTAGAGCACTTTTTGCGTGGTTCGATGTATATTTCAGAAATACCGAATTACGACTCACTTCAGCCTGTAATCAACTTTCTCGAAGCCGATATGATTCGCCTGATAGAAACCCTCAGTTGGAAATAAATGCCCCTTTCTGCAACCATACAAAAAGGCAACAACACACTGGCTTTATGGACTATAACAGAGCCGGTTAGTTTCTTCGAGAATAACGTAAACCTCTCGCCTGACGAGTTGCAGATATACCGTTGTTTTAAAAACGAAAGCCGTAAAAGAGAGTGGCTTGCCGTACGGTGTTTGCTTCAGGAAACTCTGAAAATGAAACCACAAATTGAATATTCTGAAACTGGTAAACCATTTTTAAAAAATCACCCAAGCAAACTAAGCATTAGCCACTCACGGAAAATGGCAGGCATACTTCTATCAAACAACAAATTAACCGGAATTGACATAGAAGAAATTACCCGACCAATTGATAAAGTCGCTTCGCGCTTCCTTTCAGAAAGCGAACGAATGCTGATTGAAAAATCGGGCTTAGAATATGGCAAAATCTTAAGCTGGTGTACCAAAGAAGCAATATTTAAAGCAATGAACCACTGCAATGTCGATTTTTCAACCCAAATAATTATTGAGAAAATAACACCCGACTCCAATATCGAGGCCCGCTTTATTGACCACGGGGTCGACATAAAAATAAAACTGGAATACCTACTAACCGATCAACATGCAGTTGTATGGACTTCCACAAATGATATGTAATAAGTATCACCAACAAATCAATAGGTTTTCTGTTATTTTTGTTTAGATTTAGTAACGACACGTATCTCGGATTGAAATAAACATCGATTAAAATGAAAAAAACGAGTCCGCACATAGTGGTAATATTTGGGGCATCGGGCGATTTAACCAAGCGCAAGCTCATTCCTGCATTGTTCAACCTCCATCAGCAAAATTTGTTAGGGCACCCTTTTGCCATTCTTGGTGTAAGCCGCACCGAAATGACAGATACCATGTTTAGGGAGAAAATGATGGAATTTCTTCCCGATAATGAAACGAGTGCCGACTTTATAGGCCATTTGTATTATGAATCGCTGCAAACATCAGATGAAGCCGATTATCCAAGACTAAAAGAACGGATCGATGATTTGCGCCGCGAAATAAATGCCCCGGCGAATATATTGTTTTACCTCTCTACCCCACCCAACCTTTATCCATTGATTCCCAAACACCTGGCTAATGTTGGACTAAACAACGAAAGCGATGGCTTCAAACGGCTCATCATTGAAAAACCATTTGGGAGTAATTTAGAAAGTGCCCGCCACCTCAATCGCGATCTGCTCCAATATTTTGAAGAAGACCAACTGTACCGCATTGACCATTACCTCGGAAAAGAAACCGTGCAAAACCTGTTGGTACTGAGATTTTCAAATAGCTTATGGGAACCATTATGGAACCATAAATATATTGACCACGTACAAATTACCTCATCGGAATCGCTTGGAGTAGAGAAACGTGGCGGCTATTACGATCACTCAGGTGCGCTTCGCGACATGGTACAAAACCACCTGCTGCAAATGCTGGCCATGGTTGCCATGGAACCACCAACCGTGATTAATGCCGATGCAATACGCAACGAAATGCTTAAGGTTTTCCAATCGATAAGACCATTAAAAAAAGAAAACCTTCAAGAAGATGTTGTCCGGGGGCAATACACATCGTCACACATTAAAGGAGAAGCAGTTGCAGGGTATCGCGAAGAAGAAGGGGTTGACCCTGAGAGTCGTACCGAAACCTTTGTGGCCATGCGACTTAATATTGACAACTGGCGCTGGGGCGGAATTCCTTTTTATATTCGAACAGGAAAAAAGCTTCCTACAAGGGTAACAGAAATAGTGATTAATTTTAAGCCTACACCGCACCATCTTTTCGACGCGGCCCTTAATGGCACTACTGCCCCAAATCAACTAATTATCAGAATACAACCTGACGAAGGAATCCTGATGAAAATGGGACTAAAAGTACCAGGAGCCGGGTTTATGGTACAAACAGTTAACATGGGATTTCATTATTCTGACCTATCGGATGCATATGTACCAACAGCTTACGAGCGTTTGCTGCTCGACTGCATACACGGCGATGCCACACTTTACTCGCGAGGCGACAATGTTGAAAAAGCATGGGAAATTGTGCAACCAATTATCGATGAGTGGGATACTAACCCCGACTTCCCATTACACGGCTATCCGGCAGGAACTTGGGGACCACTGGCTACCGACGAACTTATGGCAGCACACCCGAGCGGTTGGCGATACCCTTGTAAAAACCTTAACAACGACGGAGAATACTGCGAACTTTAGCAAAACAACTTTTTCTCAAAATAAACCAGCTTAAACAAATATCATTGCTATTTTCGTAGCAGTTTTATTTACAATTATTAATCACACTTAGAATCTGGTAATTTGAAATGAGAAAATGGCGTATTGAAGACTCTGCAGAACTTTATAACATTAACGGCTGGGGAGTTGACTATTTTTCAATTAACGAAGACGGGCACATTATTGTTACCCCAAAAAAAGAGTGCGCATCGGTCGATTTAAAAGAAATCATCGATGAACTTTCACTCCGTGATGTAACAACCCCTATTTTAATTAGATTCCCTGACATTATCGATAACCAAATCGACACTATTTCGCAATGTTTCAACCGTGCGGCAATAGAATATGGTTACAAAGCTCAGAATCACATTATTTATCCGATTAAAGTGAATCAGATGCGCCCCGTGGTCGAAGAAATTGTAAGCCACGGAAAAAAATACAATATTGGACTAGAGGCCGGTTCGAAGCCCGAACTCCATGCCATTATTGCCATAAATACCGACCCAGAATCGTTAATCATTTGCAACGGCTACAAAGACGAAGATTACATTGAACTAGCCCTGTTAGCTCAAAAAATGGGAAAACGTATTTTCATCGTAGTTGAAAAACTTAATGAACTAAAACTCGTTGCGTCAATTAGCAAACAACTGAAAATAAAGCCCAATATTGGCATTCGGATCAAACTAGCCAGTTCTGGCGCAGGAAAATGGGAAAGCTCGGGCGGCGATGTCAGTAAATTTGGACTTTCGTCGAGTGAACTTCTCGAAGCTTGTGACTTTATCCAGAAAAACAAACTTGAAGACTGCTTCAAATTCATTCATTTTCACATAGGTAGTCAGATTACAAAAATACGGAGGATAAAAAACGCCCTTCGCGAAGCTTCGCAATTCTATGCTGAATTATGCAAATTGGGCTTCCCTATCGAATTTGTCGATATAGGCGGTGGCCTCGGTGTCGATTACGACGGCACCCGCTCGTCGAACAGCGAAAGCAGTGTAAACTATTCGGTACAAGAATATGTAAACGACTCTGTGAGTACGTTTGTGGACGTCAGCGACAAAAACGGATTGCATCACCCAAACATCATCACCGAATCGGGACGATCGCTAACTGCCCACCATTCGGTATTGGTATTCGAAGTGCTTGAAACTGCAACACTACCCGAATGGGACGATGAAAAAGACACTGTTCACCCCGATGACCATGAACTGGTACAAGAGATGTATAAAATTTGGGACAACTTAAACCAAACCGGGATGCTCGAAAGTTGGCACGATGCACAGCAAATACGCGAAGAATCGCTTGACCGTTTTGCCCTGAACCTCCTTGACCTGAAAACCCGCGCCCTTATTGAGCGGCTATTCTGGAGCATTGCCCGTGAAGTTTTCGATATGGCTACAGAAATAAAGCATATTCCTTTTGAATTGAAACAGCTGCCAAAAATGCTGGCCGACAAGTATTTCTGCAACTTCTCGTTGTTCCAGTCGTTGCCCGACTCGTGGGCTATCGATCAAATTTTCCCGATTATGCCTATTCACAGACTTGAAGAGAAACCAATCAAGAATGCTACGATACAAGACATTACCTGCGACTCGGACGGGAAAATCGATAATTTCATTTCAACCAAAAACGTGTCGTACTATTTGCCCTTGCATAAATTAAAATCAACCGAGCCCTATTATATTGGGGTCTTTCTTGTAGGTGCTTATCAGGAAATCCTTGGTGATTTGCATAACTTATTCGGCGACACCAATGCAGTGCATGTTTCAGTGAATGAGAAAGGGTACCACATCGACCAGATAATTGACGGAGAAACAGTTGCCGAAGTACTCGACTATGTACAATACAGTGCTAAAAAATTAGTCCGCACAGTAGAGACATGGGTAACAGCCTCGGTGAAGCAAGGAAAAATTACAGCTTCGGAAGGGAAGGAATTCCTTTCAAATTATCGCTCAGGCTTGTACGGATACACCTATCTGGAGTAAAATCGAATACTATTTAAAATAATGAAGCGGGGATTACAAACATCTCCGCTTCTTTTTTTGATTTCTATGATTGACGAATGTACTTGTAAAGCAACCGGTATAGTTCAACAAGCTCTTCTTCCGAAAAATTCAGTTCACCGGCTAACTGGGCTGGAATAGAACACGCTTCGTCCCGTAACTTTTCACCCGCTTCAGTTAATCCGATCATCACTACCCGTTCATCTTCGGAGGAACGAGTTCGTTTTATGTACCCAATTTTTTCCAACCGCTTTAGCAGCGGAGTGATTGTACTGGTATCGAGATACAGTTGTTTGGTGATTTGGCTAACGGTCAGCGTTCGGTGCTCCCACATCAGCAACAAAACAAGGTATTGCGGATAGGTTATCCCCAAACGGTTCAGCAAAGGGGTATAACTTCGCACCACCAACCTTGATGCCGTATACAGCGGAAAACAAAGTTGGTTTTCGAGCTTTAGTTGTTCAAAATTTTCCATTTACATAAGTTTCAGAATGTCAGCTTCAATTTTTTCAGGAACCGTTGTGGGTGAATAACGCTTCACTGGTTTCCCGTTTTTATCGATCAGAAATTTGGTGAAATTCCATTTGATTTTTCCACCCAAAAAACCAGGCAACTCAGCCTTTAAGTATTGGTACAACGGGTGGGTATTTTTTCCATTGACATCGATTTTTTCAAAAAGCGGAAATGTTACCCCATGGTTGATCCGGCAAGCTTCAACCACCGTTTCGTTTGTTTCCGGTTCCTGGTTCAAAAACTGATCACAGGGAAAACCCAGCACAACCACTCCCCGATCCTTATATTTCTGATGAAGCTGTTCAAGCCCATCGAATTGTGGAGCCAAACCACATTTGGTTGCAGTGTTTACAACCAGAACAACTTTGCCCTGATAATGACTCATTTCAACTTTCTCCCCTTTGGGTGTGTGAATGCAAAAATCGTAAAAAGTTTGTGTTTTCATGTCTATTCATTATTTTAAATCGTTTACAATTATATCGCATGCGATACAAATGTAGAAAATTATTTTTACAAACAATAGGAAAGTTGAAATACTACAATAATTTTCAGATTTTATACCAGCGCCTCAAGGTACATGGTGAGCGGATAGAGCTTTTCGTCGTACCACAACGAAGCAAAATAAAGCCCTATGGGCGAAGCTTTTAACCCTTTTGTGCAATATTGCTGGTCGAGCCAAGCCAATCCCTTATCAACAGTTGAATTAAACGACACACCATTGAGGGCTGTTACCGCCAACGAAGTTTCTTCGATTGTTCCTTCGATGTTGACATCGCCGCCCCAGCTGCCATCGCTATTCTGAACCGCGGCAAGATAGCGCTGAGCCTTAGCAATCATTGTTCCCAACTGAGCAGCCAACGATTCGTTCCATTTCAACGATTTAATGGCATCGGTCAGATATGCACAAACGCGTGCAGTACCGTATACCGGGTTGTGGTGAGCAGGATGATTCTCGTTACCAAACCACAGCGGGATCCATGATCCGTTTTCTTGCTGGTGTTTCTTCAAAAAGAGAAGACTCCGCTTAACAGCTTTCCTGTATTTTGAAAGTTTCACATCCGAAACAATGCCTTGCAATCGCTCTATCGATTTCGTTAACGCCAATAACGCATGACCGGTAATATCGGCACTGCTTTGATCGAACGGCAACTTGCCCCAACCCCGCGAAAAGGTAGGAAAACCGCCATCGCTGTTCTGAAGTTTCAACAACCAGTCGCAACCTTCTTCAATCGCTTTGTTTACTTCACCATTAGAAGCATCGGCCAAAAAAATCAGCGAAAGAATTACCCCCGAAGTATCGTCGCCATCGGGCACCGAACCGGAGAAGTGTGTCCATCCCCAACCTCCCGGAGAAGTTCCGTTGAAAGGATGCACCGATTTGTTTTGAATGGAAAGCAAATGGTGAACAACCCGGTTGCGTTCTTCAAGCGAGAATTCATCATTAATTCCGCTTTTCAAGGCTTTAACCGACAACGTGGTTACCCATGTAGAAAGATCGATATCGATGGGCCAGCTGCCATCGGCGCGTTGTGTGCGTTTAAGAAAACCGATCCCTTTTTCAACGATTCTATTCTCTTTAAACCCAGCTTTAATCAGGCTGATGGCAACAAAAGCTGTTAGCGGAATGGCTTCCAAAAAACCGCCGCTCTCGGGCAAAAGCCCTTCGAGTTTTCGCAAAGCAGGAATAACGGAACGTTGCCTGATCTTTCGCAACAACACCCCTTGCTTTTTCTCTTTAAACACGGCAATTCCCACTGCAATCAAAGCCGGAATGGCATAGCTGACCACATTCAGATTCAGAAAACGATAGAACGAACGCGGCAACAACGCCAGCTCGAACGGCAACTGTGGCACCGACTTAAAGGCATTGTTCTCTGGGATTCCGCACAAAGCGCACATCGCCAGAATGGGAACCGAAAAGGTGTAATCGGTTTTATAGAAATCGAGAACACTCCGGGCCATCTGTGTCGAAGTGGTATCGATGTTGTGCAGTTTTAGGTACGAAACAAGCTTCGCGTAAACCTCAGCAGAGTAGGCCGACACGTCCCTGTTTACATGAAGCGCTGCCAGACAAAGCAAACTTGTGCTAATGTTACTCTTACTCTCGTGCGTATCGCCATAGCCGCCATCGTCGTTGGCATTCTGCACCAGCCATGTAACTCCCTTTTCAATCTCCCGGGCTAATCCTTCAGAATCATAAAAATGAAAAGCAGCCACCGCAACAGCCACACCCAGGGCACTCGACGAGAGTTGTCCGTCCCAGTAGCCATCGATATTCATCTCAGATTTCAGAATCCGGATTAGTTCCTGTCTTCTATGTTGGAAAGAGTCGTTTGTCATGAGAAAAATCTACAGAAGTTCCACGTTAAAAATAAGACTTTATTTACGAAACCGATGTCAGAGCCAGCATCCCATAAAAGGTATATTCCAGATCACGGAAAGAATCGACATCGCCTGAGAGAAAAGCACCTTCAGCATACAGCGACTCAACAAACCGGATCGATACCGGGGCATACAGCCGCCTGTCGATGTTACAACGCTTCATGGCATACAAGGCCACGGCTGTCGACAACAAATCGGAATTAGCCATGTGGGTATATATCCTGAAGCCACCCGTTCCTCCGAAATAGGACGGCAACAGCTTTTGTTCCTCATGAAAAGGAAGCCCAAGTTCCTTTTTCAAAACCATCAGCGCGGCAATCTGCGAGCAGGGCATCGCTTCATTCTCTTTTACTTTTTTCAGAATACGGCGCGAAAAATTGACCATAAATGTTGGCCGTCCAAGCAGTGTTTCAACAGTCAATAAAGTTAGGAAACCCGCATAACTCATCTGGTCGTGGCCCTTATTCGCCTTAAATTGTCTCAGAAATTTCAACGCCTTGCCCCAATGCCGCCCTCGTTTTTCCGACAACAAAGCATCCATAACTGTCAATGCACAAGTGTCGGCAAGAGAATTACAAGAACGAGTACTGGTTTGCGACACATATTTTTTCAACTGCGACAACTCGTCTGAAAGCCCAAGGCTTAATGCAATCAAGAATCCAAAGAATGAGTAATACGGATCGGAACTTCCATCGCGGTTTTGAAAACCTCCATCAGGGTTCTGGCATTCAGAAACAAAATGGATAAGTTCGACTTTTGATTCAGGGGCAAGTATTGCGTCGATGCATGAAAGCTGGTCAATTATTTGGGAAACCACCGTCTTCATCCCCTACTTTTTGAAGAAATTCCCCATAACAATGTGAAGCCCCAACCGAAGTTTCAAACACGAAATAGCGTCAATGCATTGGTATGTCTTCTGAATGTACCCGTCGAGATAGACGTCCGCCTCCTTTTCAATATCGAAGTGAATCATCTGTTCGGCCAAATTATCGGCAGAGAAATCGGGAGCATGTTCCTTTAACAAACTCAACAGAAACGGGAAATCGGTGGGGCAAAGCGTTCCATCTTTTTGTTGCTGATACTCCTGTAAGTCGTCGCGAACCTGATAGGCAATTCCGAAAGAATCGGCAAAAGCAGCTATGCGGTCCAGCTCGCCGGAAGTAGCGCCACCGGCAATAGCGCCCGGCAACAACGATGCCCGAATGGCAGAACCTGTTTTTAACCGAAAAACACTCAACTGCTCTTCAACAGAAAGAATTGCCCCATCGCGCGACTGGAGCAAATCGCTTCCCTGTCCCAGCGACGTATCGACATGGGCACTGGCCACTGTTTGAAATATTTGAGACAACTGCCTGGGTTCGACTGGTATTGAAGACAGAAACTGATACCCTTTCCCCACCAGCAAATCGCCCACATTAATAGCAACAGCCACCCCTTCCCGTTTATGAAGGGTCTTTTTCTGATAGCGAAAATCGTCACTATCCTCGATATCATCATGTGCCAACGATGCTTTGTGAAAACATTCGATGGCCTGAGCCAGTGCTTCGGCAACCGCCTCATCGGCATCAGTTTTATACGAATAGTACGCCAGTAGAGCAAGCAACGGCCGAATACGTTGGCCACCTTCCAGCATTGCACCAACAGCCAGCTGGGATGTCGTATCATTTTTTTCAAAGAAATGGGAAATTCTCTCTCTGGTGAATATCCTTTCAATCCGATCTTTTAGCCCGGCCAGCGATACCGGCTGAAGAGCACTACCACAATGATGGCTGCTGATCTCCTGCTTCAGCCATTTCAAATCGACCTGCGTATCGGCACAACCATTGAAAAGCAGCGGAATGCCCATCACCGGAATGCCCGATACCGAAACCGGGTTAAACGATTTTTCGAGCGTTTCCATACAACTCACGCCAATCACGGCATCAACCGCGCCTTCTTCGACCAGCGAAACAGCCATGGTGGTTCCCTCGGCCACCAAAGTTGTGTAGCCCATTGAGCCTGCCATTTCAAGCAACCCATCGACATGGCACTGCCCGCAACCAGCACACAGCAAACCAAATTCATCGAAAGAACCCGGGCAATTGCTGCTGCTCCTCAGGCATTGCGGCAAAAGCAACAACCGGCGATCGAAAGGTACAGCCTCGACAACAGAGCGCCATATCTCGTTTCCGCAGTTTACCATGGCAAAGGCCAGATAATCGGCTTCCAGGTTAAGATCGGCAATAACCTCACGAGCCAACGCTTCTATAAGCTCAAGCGTTGCAGGTGGCTGAATTTTATGCCGAAAAACCACCTCGCGCGACTTCATCCTTATCTTCATCCGCAACTCCTGATCGGCAGGAACGGACAAACGGCTTTTTGTTATCTGATTATCCATAGGCACCCAATCCGAAGAAAGCTCTCCTTTTTGCGAATCTGTATATCCATTGTTTTTCAGGAATCACCGGACACGAGCCATGACTGGTCACCTCGGGCATAGCCAGTAGTCTTGTGCGTTCATTTTCGCGCCCCGAAGTATCTTTTGCCGAATGCGCATCGATAAATCCGACCAACGATTGTGGGTTATCCATCACCGGGCACCCCTTCGAAAGCGTCGGAAAAACAGTCCGTACATCGTTCAAAAAAGAGGATTCGCGGTAAATCGCATCGAGCTTTCCATCGTGAACCGAATCGGTAGCAAACTGAACAACCGGACAAGGTTCGATATAACCCGAGGCATTGATATGATGGCTCAACCCTTTGGCAGCCGGACAAAATGGCTTCCCATCGGCATCCCAATAGGTATCGATAACGACAATTGACCGGTAGTGTGAACGGGCTGCAATCAGATGCTTGCGTAAACGAAGAATATCGCTGGCATCGAGCGCCAGTTCGACCGAGGCATTTTCGCCTACAGGTCGATAGATGTAATACCAGAGATAGGCCACTTTTTTGTCGATCAACGATTGAATGAATGCGTCGGAAGTGGCCATGTCGATGTTCGATTTGCAAACACTAATCGCCACTCCGGTCAGTAGCCCTGCATCAACAGCATTACCGATGGCTTGCTGTGTGCGCTGAAAAACAGCGGTTCCTCCCCGACGAATGTCAGCCACATTTTCATCGCCCTCGAAACTAATTAACGGCGTAACATTGGCACACTGCCGTAGCTCCTCGGCCACAGACGGGCTAAGAAGCGTTCCGTTGGTAAACAGCTGGAAATAACAATCGGAATGCTTGCGGAATATCTCCATCAGCGATTTGTACAGCAAGGGTTCACCACCCAATATTCCGAAGAAATAAGATCCTTTCTGTTTGGTTTCGATGATAATGCGGTCAACCTCCTCGGCCGATAACTGGTTGTTCTGCTTTTTACCCGTCACCCAGCACCCCAGACAATGCAAGTTGCAATGATCGGTTACCGAAATAAAATGAAAAGCGGGAAAAAAGTCGCCTTTCTTCATTCGGCGCTGGTATCGGGCAAAACCCGCAACGCCCTTCATTCCCATGTTGACAATGAACCGGCGCAAACAACGACGGTCGGTATTTCGAATTACATGAATCATTCTTTTGTCTTTTTCATTTCGTCGAGAGCTTTACGCCGCTCTGCTTCGGCTTGTTGCAAGAACCCGCTGTTTAACACCGTGCGGTGAAGCTGATTTCGTTGAGACAACCGGGCGGCAAGGTTACCCTCATTCATCGTTACCGGCTGGACGGTATTGCCGGGTTCAGCACCCGCCAATACGCCGCCTTCGGCCAGCTTTGGAAACATGATGGCTGATGATGGACAAGTGCGGGCACAGGCCGGACAAAGGTTTTTGCACGATAACGGGTTCACCACTTTCAACTTCTTTTCGGAATAAGAATATACCCCAAAAAGACAAAAGCGGGCGCACTTTCCGCAGTGGGTGCATTGCAACAGATCGATCACCGGAAACCAGGAAGGTACAGCTAACAAACTTTTAACTTCATTAAAACGTGCCTTTCCCTGAGAGATTCCACGATCGGAAAGCTTTTGCGCGAATTGTGTTTCGCGGCTAACTTCATGATGATTTATAACATCATAATTGCTCAAGGTTATTTCATTTTGCAGAAGCATATTCCTGACAACCCGCGGATAGCAGGCCATAATAATTTTATCTGTGTACGATTCTTCGATCTCTTTAAAAAAAGATCGCTCGTTCACGGCCAGGGCACAAAGATCATCGAGCACAAAAACATCGGCATCAAACCCGGACAACAGTTGCCGTGTCGACTCTTTGTGAAACTGATTTTCAGACACATCCCGGCATTGGCAAAGAAGCATTGCTGTTTTATTCATGGCTAACTAACAAAACTATACGACGAACATAACCTAAAAAAAGGAAAGAGAAAAGAGGAAATATGAGAATAACATAACATTAACACCCAAAAAAATTACCCTTGCAACTTTGATACTTCTTGCTGCAATTTAGCCACCAGCGAACCCAGCTTCTGCACATTCATAGCATCGGGCTCTGGGAGTTCAAAGGTTAGAAAACCGATCGCTTTCCAAATTTCAAACAGAGATGACATCGCCACTGAATAAGGTTCGTATTCGGGATTGTCGGATTTTAGCAACAACTGATTTTCAGCCTGAGGATAAACGCGCTTGTATACAATTCCTTCGTCGGCGGTTATCAGAACATACGGTTTACCTTCGCGAATGCCCGAAACACTTTCGACATAATCGCAAAAAATGTACGAACCGGAAGGTACAGGCAACATGCTGTCGCCCTTTATTTGAAAGACCCGATACGTTTTGCCTTTGTTCAGCTCAGAAACCGGCATCGAAAAGTTCGGAAGCTGTTCCATGTATCCCTGATCGGCACGACCGGTCAGATAACCGGCAGATGCTTTTATGGGAACAATGGCAATACGCTCATCATTATCGGGAGTAACTACAATGCTCAGCAACTTTAAATCGGGTTGTGAAGCTATTGGCTGTTGGCTGATGGCTGTTGGCTCTTCCGATGAAAGATCAACTGCTAAAAGAGTATCCACACTTACTTCGAACAGATCAGCCATCTGCTTGATTACCGAAAGTTTGGGCACACCCCTGCCCTCTTCGTACGAACCAATCAGCGACCGTTTAATATCCAGCTTATCGGCCAGATCGCCCTGCGTCATCTTCTTTTGCTTCCGCAGGTAACGCATATTTTCTTTCAGGTAGATCATATCTTTAGTATTCAGGAAAAAACCGTTAACAAATAGTCATCAAAAAATTAATGTTTAAAACTTTCTTATCTGCTAATGATAATTTACTAATTTTATTAGTATTTTTGTTGTAAAGTTACTCTTTTTTCATTAGCCATGAACGATATTGTCCAGAAAAAACTAAATATATTAGCCGACGCGGCAAAATATGATGTCTCTTGTGCCTCTAGCGGAAACAATCGGGCCAATACACAGGGAGGCGTTGGCAACGCTGTAAACTGCGGAATCTGCCATAGCTTTACTGAAGACGGGCGCTGCATAAGCCTTCTGAAAGTGCTTATGACTAACAATTGCATATACGACTGCGCCTATTGCATCAATCGCCGCACCAACGACCGCCCGCGAGCCACACTCACTGTTGAAGAACTGGTTGATTTAACTATCGGTTTTTATCGCCGGAATTACATCGAAGGGCTGTTCCTTAGCTCAGGGGTGATTAAAAGCCCCGACTACACCATGGAACGAATGATGCTGGTTGCCAAAAAGCTCCGAATTGAAGAGCGTTACAACGGCTACATTCACATGAAAGCCATTCCGGGAGCCAGTTCCGACTTGATTCATCAGGCTGGGATTTGGGTCGACAGGCTTAGTGTGAACATCGAAATCCCTTCAAACCCGGAACTCAAACGGTTAGCACCCGAAAAAAACTATGTCGACATTTATCGGCCCATGAATTTTATTAAAGAGAACATTATTGCCCAAAAGGAAGAACGAAAGCACCTTCGCCATGCCCCAACGTTTGCCCCTGCCGGACAAAGCACTCAACTTATTGTAGGCGCTACTCCCGAAAGCGACCGGCAAATCTTGTCGCTGGCATCGGACCTTTATCAAGGACAACGGTTAAAGCGGGTGTACTATTCCGGTTACCTGCCTGTGAACGAATACGACCAGCGGCTACCAGCCATCAAAACGCCGCCACTGGTGCGTGAAAACCGTCTTTACCAAAGCGACTGGCTCATGCGTTTTTACAAGTTCAAAGCCAACGAAATTGTGAGTGACGAGCATCCGTTCCTCGACCTTGAAATTGACCCAAAATTGGCGTGGGCGTTGCGAAACCTGCATCAATTTCCCATCAACGTGAACAAGGCGCCTTACGAGATGATATTGCGGGTACCGGGCATAGGAGTACAATCGGCACAGCGGATTATTGAAGCCCGAAAGTTCCGAACGCTCAACACCCAACACCTGACCAAAATCGGGGTGGTGATGAAGCGGGCCAAATACTTCATCGTGAACAATGAGCTACCAGCATCGGTGTTCGATCTTCCGAGTGAAACCCTGCGAAAGCAGATTATTCTTGGAGACAAACCAAAACCCAAATCGCAACCCGACACACAGTTGAAATTATTTTCGTTTGGCGATAATGTGAAACCGCTACGCTTAACCACCAATTTAGCAATGCTCGATTAATAAAAGATATCATAATTCATAAATCATGTTGCTTGTTTACGACGGAACATTTGAAGGTTACTTGTCGGTAGTGTTTGAAGTATACAAAAGGAAGCTTGAGCCCACCGAAATCACAGCAAAAGAGCATTTTCAGCATACCATGTTTACTTCAAAGGAAGAAATAACAACCGATTTTGACCATGCCGAACGGGTATGGAAAGGATTACAGCAAAAACTTAAGCCCGAACTTAATCAAATACCTTATTCGGCGTGGCTCTCGGGAGAAAAAGGAATCGAGATGGCTCTTTTGGAATATATCAGACAGGCATTTATACTTCCCCTTTCGGTTGAAGGGAATTTTGGCGATGCGAATATTCTAACGGTCAGGAAGGCTGCCCGGCGAGTAATGCGAGAGGCTATGCGTGTGCTACAATTCGTCAGGTTTCAATGCACCCTCGATGGAATTTATTTCTCAGCCATTAGTCCGGAGTATGATGTCCTTCCTTTAACAATCAAACAATTACAAAATCGATTTGCAGACCAGAATTGGGTAGTTTACGATCTAAAACGCGATTATGGTTTTTACTACAACAAGAAAACATCCGAAGAAATAACCCTTGCCGACAAAACCTTCAGCAGGTCAACAGGTGCAATGCCGGCCAATCTTCTACAGGAAGAGGAGGGTTTTTACCAGCAAGCATGGATTGGATATTGCAAAAGCACCACCATTCGTGAACGGCTGAACCCAAAATTGCAGCGTCAGCATATGCCCAAGAGATTTTGGAAATACCTTACCGAAAAAAAGCGCTAGACAAGACGAACGATAGAAATTATGCTCGTATCAAATACAGGTTTAATTTTGGGGTTGACAAGCACTCTTTTCGCTCGAACCATTTTTATACCTCACCCAATTTTATACATTTGGAAAGAATAATAATTACAGAAGATGGGGAGATTTTTTTTAAGTATACTGATTATTGCTTTAACGCTCGGGCTACAAGCCCAAACAAACCAACTGAAAAGTGCTAAAACCCCCAAGTTGGTGGTTGGCATAACCATAGACCATTTAAGGTCAGACTATGTGACCCGATATTGGGATACCTTTCAGGAAGGCGGTTTTAAACGGCTGTTCGAAAACGGCGCGTACTCTCTCAATGCAAGACTCGACATTCATAACATACGCACATCGACAGTAATACCCACAATATATACCGGCTCTTACCCTGCCGAACATGGCATAGTAGGCGACAAATGGTATAAACATCTTACAAAGAAAGAAATTGATGCAATAAACGACGATTTTTACCTCACGCTGGGAAGCGATTCAAAAAACGGGAATATGTCGGCCAATATGCTAAAAATGTACACATTGGGAGATGCCATGAAAGAAATCTCCAATTTCAGGTCGAAAGTGTACTCGGTTGCGTTAAACCCTGTTGCAGCCGTACTTAGTGCCGGTCATGCCGCCGACGGAGCCTTTTGGCTCGATCCTCTAAACGGGAAAATGATCTCTTCGTCGTATTACATGGAGAATTTTCCCGATTGGGTAATGAATTTCAACGAAAGACATTTAGCTGATTATTACCTTGAACAGAAATGGGAACCGCTGCTCCCTCCAAGCAGCTACAAAACAGACTTTGAAGATGCCTACATTCTTGAAAAGGGATTTTGGAAAAAATGGAATACTTTTCCTTACGACCTAAGCAAACTTACCGAAATGGTAAAATCTAAATATCAACTACTTGCTGCCACCCCTTATGGAAATAAATTTGTCAAAGAATTTGCTTTCTATTTAATTGACCAGCAAGTGTTGGGCAACGATGCTGATATAGATTTGCTGAATTTAACTTTTACCTCAATGGATTTTGCCAACAAATGGTTTACCCCGTCTTCGGTCGAAACACACGATATGTATTTGCGCCTTGACCAGGACATAACATCGCTGTTAAATTATCTCGACCGGAAAATTGGCAAAGAGAATTATATGGTATTCCTGACTGCGGCTTCTACCGGAGGTTATCCACCCGATGTTCTTAAAGAGGAAATGAACCTTCCATGCAGCGATTTTTCCCCACACAGTGCCATGGCCCTGCTTCGGGCATACCTAAATGCGGTATATGGAGTTGGCGAATGGATTTTGATGTATAACGAAGAACAAGTGTTCCTCAACCACGAGCTCATTGAAGAAAAGGAAATTAAGCTCGATGACATGCAACAGAAAACAGCCCTGTTCCTCAACCAGTTTGAAGGCATTAAGGCCGCAGTTCCTGCTTCGCTCATTGAATTGTCAAACTTCGATAACCGCCGTTTTCAGATAATTGAAAACAGCTACTGCATCCAACGCTCGGGCGATGTAATGCTCATTCTTGAGGAAGGATGGTACCCGGTGCCCCGTTACAACGAAGTGGAATATTCGGCTGAAAATCGCTTCCCAGTTGTATTTTATGGAGCAAACATTAAACCTGGAATCCTCGACACTCCTATTGAAGCAATCGACATTTTGCCAACACTTTGCAATTATTTGAACATACTTCCGCCCGACGGTGCCAAAGGCAAGGTAGTAAAAAGTGTGTTCTGGTATAATTAAAATTTCAAACCATGCAGGTTCGTACAATCAACTCAATACTGGAAAAAAAAAGGGGCTTTCAGCCCCTTTGCTATTTTATTCATGATTACATCAAGCATTTTCAACCCATTGTCCAACCTCATCTTGAGATGGGTTTGCCAAGCCAAGTTTGTTTTTCTTATTGAACCCACAAATCTCTTGATGAAGTTTAGCTGGTTTTTCAACCGACTTCAACTTTGCAAGGGTCTTGTATC